>Ga0105099_10000015_pt1 | contig 123406 bp, 102 predicted proteins | sample PPLLak3cmMay2015_2_FD_79138 | JGI IMG/M metagenome (GOLD analysis project Ga0105099, IMG submission 79138) | Freshwater sediment microbial communities from Prairie Pothole Lake near Jamestown, North Dakota, USA - PPLs Lake P8 Core (1) Depth... | ecosystem: Environmental > Aquatic > Freshwater... | reverse complement strand
TTCATGGAATATCATTTTCACGAATTAAGCATTTCAAATCGACACGTAACCAAAAAACGCTACAAGTATAGATTTTACAATGATTTCAAAGAACGTATTTTAATTTATAGTGGACACTAGTGAAAAAATATAATTATGAACAAAAAAATTGAAATTAAAGAAATGCCAGCCATGAACCTTGTATATTGCAGACACATGGGGGATTTTTCGAAAATTGGGGAAGCTTATGGGAAATTGATGCAATGGGCAGGCCCGAGGGGATTACTGAACCATCCCTACCTTAAGACTGTAACAGTATATCATGACGACCCAAATGTGACCAAGATTGAGAATGTTAGGCAAAGTGCTTGTATTACTGTTGATAATCCCGTAAAAACTGAAGGAGAATTTGGTAATTTGACAATTCCGGCAGGAAAATACGTGGTAGGTAGCTTTGAAATAGATGCTACACAATTTACTGATTCATGGAATTCGGTTTGTGTATGGCTTTCAGAGAGCGGTTATCAACCTGATGATAGAAATTCTTATGAGTTGTATCATAACAACCACGAAGAACACCCTGAAAAAAAGTTCATACTTGATATCTGTATCCCAGTAAAACCAATGTAACTATTATTTCAAACTAAAGAGGGTGTCTAAAAAGTCAAAATTATTTCTCGCAAAGCACTCAAAGGGAAAACGCTAACCTGCCTGTCGGCAGGCGGGGTTTGCGTGAAAAATTCTTTTTAGACATCCTCTTTTATTCAATACAAAATGGATAAAAACACAAAACAGATAAGTTATCAGGGTATGATTGCCCCTTGTGGAATGAATTGTGGACTTTGCATAGGTCATCTTCGTAAAAGAAAACCCTGTGGTGGTTGTCTGGGAAATAATGACATAAATAAGCCCGATGGTTGCAAGAGCTGCACTGTGGTTACTTGTGAGCATTTAGCCAAGACAGAATCTGGATTCTGTTATGAGTGTCCGAAATACCCCTGTCGAAGATTAAAAACACTTGATAAACGCTATATCACTAAATACGGTATGAGTATGTTTGAGAATCTTGGGTTCATTAAAGAGAAAGGGTTGGAGAACTTTCTAAAATCAGAAGAGAAAAAGTGGACTTGTCCGAATTGTGGCTCAGGATTGAGTGTTCATAGAGACAATTGTTTGAACTGTGACTACAAATACAGATGAAAAACGCACACGGTAACAGCGTATATAATTATGTACGATTTCGGTGCTGATAAACAGGGTTTTTGCCCTGAATCAGACTCGCTGTTTTTATAACTACAGTAAAAATTGACGATACAAGCAAGAAAATTCATAAGCAAGAATATGATAACGTGATGGACATTGAAACTCTGAAAAGGAAAGAAAATACTTAATCCGACACGATAACACAAGAAACGGATAATTTTGGCTGCCTATAACAGCGTATTTATTGTATTTTGGCTGATGACGCATTTGGAGTTCTTAACGCTTTTTGGTAGCTTTACTATCGCGGGATAAGAAAACATTTCAAACTCCCAGTCTTTGCTTGGCTGCGAAGCATTGGGTACGGGCATACAAAACGAGATAGAATATTTTAAAAAATCCATAAATATGAAAAACACCTTGATACATAATCAAATGATTAGTACTCAGGCCAGGTACTCTTCTAAAAGCTATTATAAAGTATTCTTTTTAATAGCTTTTGTTTTTATACCAAGAATAAACTTTGCAACCGATTCTATTGGAATTGCGCCCAGTAAAGTATTGTTTTTCGAATCGGGGAGCGTATTACCCGAGAAGAAAGATCGTATCTATCAGGATTTCTTTAAACCCGAATCACGATATATTAATATTGAATTGACTGTTAGTAATTTACTGTTTAAAAAGGTAAATCAGGAACATAAAATAGCCTTTATTTGGAAATACTTCAACGGTGAAGAATTCGGAAGGTTAGAAGCAATGTTTAATGTAAAACCTGATTGGGAAGAGGCTTATATTAGCAGGGGTTGGGGGTTTGCTGATAAAGGAAACTGGCGCTTGGGTCGTTTTACAGCTCAAGTTTTAATAGATGGAGTTTTGTTTGCTGAAAAGGATTATTGCATAACTAGCTTTGAGAAGGATTTTATTTCATTCTCTGATGACCCCAAGGCAATTGAGCAATTACAGGGTTTACCGAAAGATATTTCCTACAAAGTTCTACATCAATACAAGATAGAGCCACAGCCTTTCTTTAACTACTTCTATAGCATTAATTTCAGCCATGACGGGAAAGATATTTTTTATGCACTATCGCATTACGAGTATTATTCTGGTAGCACAGGCTCTTCAACCACGCGCGATATGTATTTATTTAAAAACAGTAAGCAAATCATCCCTAGCTATTTTATGATACGGTATGGATTTGACAAGAATTTCAAAAATCTGTCATATTTTGGCTTAAAGCTTACCACCTCTGATATATCGCAGGCTATTGGAGTTGGCTATTACAATGGAATACAGGCGTATAAATGGAACTATGAATTGCCAATAAACATTAGCCCCGATGGTAAAAAGTATTGTTTTATCATAAATTCGATGCCCGCGTTAAAATCTTCATTTACATGGGATGCTGCCTATGAGTATTTAATGGTTAACAACAACAAGGTACAGGTTGAGGGGCTAAAAATTGCCAAGACAATAAATATTACCAAGCCCTCTTCTAGCGGTTTTATATCTAAGGATAATGCGATTGTTTTTTTAAAGAACCAAGATAATACATATAGCGCCATATATACCGCAAAATATAAGCTAATCGATAAGGTTTACTATGCACTTTTTAACGAGGACAAAATTATTTCGCCATTATTCGATGGGCATATTAGCAAGCCCTATCTATCTGCAGATGAAAAGAATTTAGCCTGCATTGTTGAGGATAATAAGGAATGGTTTATTTTACTTAATGACAAAAAAATAACGAAAGGGTACAAGCAGATCAAACACTCAGGCTCCTTATTTAGCAGAGTAAAAGACGAGTTATTTTTTTGTAAATCAGGAGATAATGTTGTTTATCAGGCAAAAATAGATGGTGATTGGTACGTTATGAAAGGGGATGAAAAGATTTCCGAGGGTTTTTCTGATATTGAATCAATAGCGATCAGCCCCGATGAGAGCAGGATTGCATATAAGGCAAAAAAAGGCAAAAAGTGGAGCGTTTACGTCAATAAAAGCAAAATTTCGCAGGACTTTGATTTAATCGGAGAAGAACTTTGCTTTAGCTCCGATTCAAAGAAAATAGCCTACGCAGTAGCTAATAAAAACGATATGTGGGTAATGATAGACGACAAGCAAATATCGCCAAATTTTAAAAAAGTTCACCAAGACCTCGGTTGGGTTGGACAACACCCCCTTGCAATAAATTCACTAGTATTTAATAAAACAGCCGATAAGGTGGCTTATGTAAGGGTTGAAGAGTATTCAGGCAACGAGATGTTTGATAAAATAAAGCATACTTATGTAATGATTAATGAAGTACAGGTTTCTCCTAAGCTATATAATGCAACCCTGTTTTCGAATAGCGAAGGAGAGCTGTACTACGCTGGTATTGATGTATCGGCTTTAATAATTCACCATGTACAAATTGATTTTTGAATTTTCACACCTCAGCTATTCACATGAACTCGACGTAGGAAATTATTAAAAATTACATGTTTAACTGTACTTTAACGTCAGTTCGATACAAGGAGTTGTTTAACTTAGGGCTTGCTGAATAAGACTTAACGAATAGATTACCTGCTATATAAATACAATTAAGATCATTTTGTATGCAAGGTTTTTCTCATGTACTATTTGATTCCCTTGCTCTTTTACTTTTTCCTTGATGAAAAAGTAAACAAAAAATCAAGGCAAAACTATGCTTCCCTACGCTCTACTGCAAGTCAAGAATTACTGCAAAAGTAGGCAAGCCCCTTTTGCGTAATTCTTTGCCTTGCAGTATTCACGCCTTGTCTGGCTCGCAGTTTTGCCATCCCACCGCACCTGCTGTAACCATGGCACTTGAAACTACAATTCATTTTTCAAATCAATAAATAAGGTTATTTGACTTAATCAGCAGACCATAATTACATATTAATCAATATTATACACATGAAATTTAATTGGAATGATGGAACCGAGCTTGCGAGTTCGCCGTAGGCAAAAGTGGAAACGAAGTTCGGCGAAGCCAATATTGCCTGCCTGCCGCCTGCCTGCCGGTAGGCAGGGATGAAAAAAAGTTAGAAGAAATTCCATAATTCCATTATTTCAACCTTCCATCACCATACTAGATATTTATATGTATTTGCAAATAACCACATTATCACGTTTCTTAGATCGAACTCACGTTAATTATCGCTTTTAAGCGGTTTAAACCCTTCTCCAAGAATCTCGTTGGCATCAATAACAGTAACAAAAGCATAGGGATCGATAGAGTGTATAAAGTCTCTTAGAATATATACCTCGCGGCGGCTAACATTGGTGAAAATCATTTTCTTATCTTTTCCTTGGTACATACCTGTAACGTTGATAAGGGTTCCACCTCTTTCCAAATCGATAATAATCTTATCGCGAATCTCTTCCCACTTATCCGACACGATGAATAGCGTTTTATCGTAGCTAACCCCTTGCATGGTCATATCGATTACTTTGCCCGTAATGTAAATAACTATCCATGAATACATTGGAATTTTCCAATCTTTAAAGGCGAGGAGCGCTAAAAGGACAATAGCCGAATCCACATAAATCATCAGCTGGCCAAGTGGAAGACGAGTGTATTTTGCAAATATCATGGCAATAATATCGGAGCCACCGCTTGTTGCCTTCGATTTAAAGATTAACCCTAAACCGAAACCGATGAATACCCCACCAAAAACTGATGATAGAAGCATATCGTCAACCAGCGGAGCATAGCCAAAAAGACCGTGAAGAAGATCGATGAAAACGGAGGATAATAGAAAACCGATTACGGTTTTTACCCCAAACCGGGGTCCTAGGATTTTTATACCAAGAATGGTTAACGGGATGTTCAGAACTAGCCCTACCGTACCAATGGGTAGTCCTTCTGGAGCCCACGAAAACATCCCTTGGGTCAGATAGTGAACAATAATACCAATTCCATAAACGCCTCCTGGTGCAATTCGATGCGGGTCGATAAATAGCACAAATCCAGCTGCTAGAATAAACGCACCCGCTGTTATGAGGGTGTAGGCAATAAACCACTCCTTTGAGAACAATTTCTCCTTGGTAACATAGGTCATATCTTTGTACTTTTAGTTTTCAAATGATTGGCAAAATTATATTTTTATCCATTAATCTTTAACCCCGATCTTGCTGAACATCAAATAAAAAAAGATGTTTAAAAGCTTAAAATAACGTGAGTTCGATTTAAGAAATAGTGGTAATACTCTAAATTGTAATTTGTTACAAATTTTTCATTTGAAATTGGAATGATGCCTGCCTGCCGCCTGCCTGCCGGTAGGCAGGGTAGGCAGGGAATAGTGGAACTGGAGCGATCCGGCAGTTGCCGGACGATGAAGTCAATAATGGGGTTTCTTCTAATTTTTTCCTTCCCTGTCTGCCAACTTTGCTCCGCTGAAGCTATGCGAAAGCGATGCAGGCAGGCAATATTGGCTTCGCCGAGTTCCGCTTCGCTCCAGTTCCATTTTTCCATCATTCCCTGCCTACCGGCAGGCAGGCATTTCTCCCCTCAAAGTAAAATACTGATAACATAGCACTTAAATTGTTTTTTACATCGAACGGACGTTAAAATAAAAAAACCCCGATATTAAGCCGGGGTCATGGGTGAACGATGATATCCTAATTAAGCGATTATTTCATCGTAAATTTTGCGGATAATGCTCTCGGGCGTAATTTGGTACAGGCAGGCGTAATCCTTCCTAAAACATGGCTTATTTCCGTAAATTGAGCATGGACGGCAAGGGAGGTCAACTTGAACGGCATGGCGAGGATTCTGATTCCATCCATAAAAGCCAGCATAGGGGTGAGTTGCTCCCCAAATACTTATAACAGAAGTGTTTACCAAAGATGCAAAGTGCATATTGGCAGAATCCATTGATAAAAGCACATCAAGATTTGAAATTACTTTTAGCTCTTCTTCGAGGCTTAATTTTCCTGCAAGAGAAATGGTATTTTTAAATTGCTGTTCCCATCCTTCCAAAATTCCCTTTTCAACCGATCCTCCACCAAAAAGAAAAACTTTCATTTCAGGAGCCTCCGTCAGAAGTGAAATAACTTTTTCCATCAGCTCCAATGGATAGATTTTTCCCTTGTGCTTAGCAAAAGGAGCTATTCCAACCCATTTACAATCCTTTATTCCGGTAATCTTGAGAATATTCTCGTTTAGAAGTGATTTGGTAAAAAGATAATCAAACTCAAGGTTAAATTTGAAGCCTGCATCCTGAAAAACCTTGGCATAACGTGATGTTGTAGCTTCAAGCTGACGAAGCTCCTTGCCCTCGATTCGGCAAAGGTTATTCTTCTCCTTTCGGCCTTTATCGATTACCACAATTTTTGAGGAGGAAAAAAAGTAGAGCGAACGAATTATCTTGGTTCGAATAACATCGTGCAAATCGGCTATAACATCAAATTTCCCTAGTCTCTTTAGATCGAGGAATAATCGAAAAATTCCCATGAAACCTTTATGCCGTCCCTTCAGGTCAACCTCGTATAGATGGACATTAGGTATATGCTTAATGAATCCAGCGGCAAACTTTTGCGAAACGAATGTTATTTCAGCATCTGGATAGGTTTTTGATAGCGACACGATAACGGGTACGGTCATTACTACATCGCCAATTGCGCTTAGCCTGAAAACCAATATTCGTTTCATGGTTAGGGTCTATTTTTTATTTGCGTAGAGAACAGGGTTTAACGATGGGTCGTTGTACATCTTCATCTGCTTGTACACTTTCATGTATTTGTGCCCATTCTCAATATCAGCGATTAGCTGATCGATGGCCAACGAAAGATCCTTTTTTTGGTCCAGTAGCACTTCGAGTTTGGCTTTGCATTTGGCAAGATGTTCGGGAGCAGCATCTTTGCGAACGACTTCCTGCTGCATGTGATAAATCTTTAATGCAAGAATTGATAATCGATCGATAGCCCAAGCAGGGCTTTCGGTGTTAATGGTTGCTCCTTCAATAAGTTTAACCTCTTTGTACTTGGTAAGGAAATAGCTATCGATGAGCTCAACCAGATCGGTTCTCTCCTGATTCGAACGGTCAATCCAACGCTTGATCTCAAGGGCTTTGATGGGATCGATTTTTGGATCCCTGATTATGTCCTCAAGATGCCACTGAACCGCATCAATCCAGTTCTTTTTGAATAGCGATCCCTCAATAGTATTCTCGCTATATGGGTTAACCAATGTAGCGTAAACATCATCCATGGTATGATAGTAGTTGGTACTATCCACAAAAATCTTATTAGAAAGCTCGCTAAACGTCATAATGTTTTATTTTATGGTTGTAGGCAAAAATATTGTATTTATTCGAATTACTAATTTTTGTTTACCAAATAGTTTCTTTTTAGTCTCTAAAAAAGATTTCTCGCCAAGACGCCAAGACCGCAAAGAGAAAAATAATAAATTATTTTTCATTACCAAGATCACAATTTGCAATTTAGTTTTCTGTCATCTTTGCGAACTTTGCGCCTTTGCGTGAAAAACCTTAGTGTGAAACCTTAAAAGTTTCTTTTACTGCCATTCTTCTGCATTTTATGCAACTCCTCATCAGAGATAACCCGATATAATTTATCGGATCTTCTTAATGGAGATGATATTGGAATTGAGCATCGAACCCCCTTGGGGCAATGGTCTGTGGGTTTCTCATCAACCCTGATCTCCGTTACAACCTCCTCGATTACACCTGTTGTTGGTCCGATTATCAAAATTTTATCGTTGAGGTAAAGCTCATGCGCTTCAACGGCTATCTCAGCAACTCCAAGATTCGAGAAGTAGTTGGTTATCTTTCCGCAGTAAATCTTTCTTTCGGTAGCTAAACTTCCGTAAACAGGGCTCCATTCACCGAGTTTACGGCCTAAATAGTACCCATCCCAAAAACCACGGTTGAAGACAGTCGATAACCTTAACATCCAACCTTCAATCTTTTCAGCGGAATAGGTATTATCGCAGAGCGAAGCAATTGCTTCATTATAGCACTTGGTTGTCGTTTTTACGTATTCGGCAGAACGAGCACGACCCTCAATTTTTAGAACTCGAACACCGGCATCAATAAGCTTATTCAGGAAGTTGATGGTGCATAAATCTTTGGGCGACATGATGTACTCATTATCGATCTCCAGCTCATTACCCGTTTCGGTTTCCTGAACGGTGTACGACCTTCTACAAATCTGGAGGCAAGCACCCCGATTAGCCGAAATGTTCTCCTGATGAAGGCTTAAATAGCATTTCCCCGAAATGGCCATGCAAAGGGCTCCGTGAACGAACATCTCAATTTTGATTCTCTTACCCGATGGGCCTGTGATATTCTCTCGTTCAATTCCTTGGTAAATATCGTAAACCTGCTCAAGGGTTAGCTCTCTTGCCAGCACAACAACATCTGCCCAATGGGCATAAAATTTTAACGATTCAAGATTGCTGATATTGAGCTGGGTAGAAAGATGTATCTCATGTCCAAGTTCAAAGGCATTCATCAATGCTGCTTGGTCAGAAGCGATAATTGCGCTAACGCCAGCAATTTTTGCCTCTTTCAGCAATTCCTTAACAGCAGGTAAATCGTTGTCATAAAGGACGGTATTTACCGTAAGATATGAGTGTACATTATTTTCGTTGCAAATTCTTACAATCTCCTTTAGGTCTGATACTGTAAAATTTACATTTGAGTTTGCCCGCATGTTGAGGTGTCCAATACCAAAGTAAACGGCATTAGCACCACCTTGAATTGCTGCCAATAAGGATTCGAAATTTCCGGCTGGCGACATCACCTCGATATCTGAACGTTTCAGCATTAATCAATATGTTTTGTGCAAAAGTAAGAATAATTTGATTTATTGCCGTTGGCTTTTCTATTAGCAAGAATTATTGATAAGTGTTTGTATTTATTGCAGCCATATTTAGCTGACTGAACTGATTAGAAATATACTTTCTGAGCTTTAATGAGACTAAAGTCAAGTTGTTTTTTACAAAAACTAAACCGTTGACTGAAGTCAACTTCAATATAAAAAAGCATGAAAAAATTTCTATTGCCGTTGGCTTGAGCCAACGGATAAGAATGACAAAAGAAAAACTTGGGCTTTAGCCCCATTCTTATTCCTTGTTCAACTGAATTCAGAATCATATGCCAATTGTTACTGTAATTTTCTTATATTTGATTTAACCACATAAAAATCAAAACTATGAGTTGGGTTAGAATTTGGGTTCATCTAGTTTTCTCTACCAAAAATGGGGAGCATTACTTAAACTCACATGAAATCAGAGTCAGATTATTTGAGCACATTAAGCAGAACGCTTTGGAGAAGGATATTAGGATAGAAAGCGTAAATGGTTATCAGGATCATGTTCATTGCCTTATATCATTAGGAAAAGATCAAACAATAAGCAATGTTGCAAAGTTAATTAAAGGGGAATCATCATTTTGGATAAATCAACAAAGATTGATACACAATAAGTTTGCATGGCAGGATGATTATTGGGCTGTAGGGGTTAGTGAAAGTCATCTAGATGCTGTTAGAAATTATATTTATTCACAAGAAGAACACCATAAAAAGAAAACTTTTACCGAGGAGGTAAATGAGTTTATGGAGAAATATGGTTGGGCGTTGATTAAAGCAACGAACTAATGGGGCTAAAGCCCAATTATTGACTTCTAATTTGTCCGTTGACTGAAGTCAACGGGAATATTTCAGCAACGATTTAGTTAAGCACTCATGATTGTGGGCTATCTCGACATCAAACAATAATCATGAGACTATGTCAACAGGAATGAACAAGAATATCTAATAGGAAATAATTTATTGCTCTTGGCATAGCCAAAGGATTATTAAGAAATCAAACACTTTTGGGCTTTAGCCCCATGAGAGAAAGCTATTTTTTCAGCTTACTAAAAAACATCGTAACCGCCATCCAGTACTCCTTGTTCGATGGGTTTGATGCCCATAGAGCCTTTGATCCATGTTTCCCCTCGTCCGTAGTAGGCTTAAATATGGTAACCAATGATTTTGGTACAACCGATAGTAAATCTACCAATTCAGGATTCTCTGATTTAGAGGATAACGCTAGAACAGGAACTGATATCTTTGCTATTTTTGATTTAATATAATTACTCGGTTCAAAGTATTCTCCTGGTGAGAATACGACCAAAGCACCAACCTTTAATTCTTCTGGGGCAATCAGTAAGCTTAGCGATGCCGAATATGAGCTACCCCAAAGCACCACAGGTTTATCAGTTTTTTGTCTAACATAGTCAATTGCAGCGTGGACATCAGGTAGAGCATCAAGATAATTAGCCGGAAGATTTTTCTCTTTAGCTTTAGCTGCTGTTTCGTTTTTTACAAAATTGACGTCATTGCCCGAACGCTGATCGATGGCTAGGCAATTGTAACCCAATTTTACCAATTTTGGTGCAATTTCACGATACTCGCCACGGCTATAACCCGCCTGATGTAGCAGTATGATATAAGGATTTTGTGTAGAGGAAACGTATAAATCGGCAGTGATTGTTAATCCATCCTTCGATTTAAACGTAACCGTTTCCTGTGCAAGGGAGGATAAGGTTATCATTGAAAAAAGGCAACCAATAATCAAATTGAATTTACGCATGGTATAAACTATTCTGATTTTTTTATTGAATCGGATAGCACAACAACATGGTTTTTCTTTACTTCAATAATTCCAACCTCTGTAATATCGAAGTAAAGCTCTGTTTTATCAACTTCTACAACCTTAATTACTCCTGGCTCTAAAGTAGATGTTAACGCTGCGTGATTATGCATAACCGCAAACGATCCCTTTGAACCAGGTACTCTTACAAGGGCAATATTGCCCTTGTAAATTGTAGCTTTAGGCGTTACTATTTCCAGTAACATACTATCAGTTTTATGGATTAAGATTGAGCTTCGGCAAGCATTTTATCACCTTTCTTTATCGCATCCTCAATTGTTCCAACAAGGTTGAATGCTGCTTCGGGGTATTTATCAACCTCACCATCGATAATCATATTGAACCCTTTTATGGTATCCTTTATGTTCACGATGCAACCAGGAATATTGGTAAATGCCTCTGCAACGTGGAAAGGTTGTGAAAGGAAACGTTGAACCCTACGGGCACGGTGGACAATAAGTTTATCCTCTTCAGAGAGTTCATCCATACCAAGGATTGCAATAATATCCTGTAACTCCTTATAACGTTGAAGAATATTGATTACACGTTGAGCGGTATTGTAATGCTCTTCGCCTAATATTTCGGGTGATAAAATTCGTGATGTTGAGTCGAGTGGATCCACAGCAGGGTAAATTCCCAGCTCGGAGATCTTACGGCTTAACACGGTTGTTGCATCAAGGTGAGAGAATGTTGTAGCAGGAGCAGGGTCGGTTAAGTCATCAGCAGGTACATAGATAGCCTGAACCGATGTGATTGAACCGCGGTTTGTTGAGGTGATTCGTTCCTGCATCAAACCCATTTCAGTTGAAAGGGTTGGTTGGTATCCTACCGCTGATGGCATACGACCTAGAAGTGCCGATACCTCAGAGCCTGCCTGAGTGAAACGAAAAATGTTATCGATAAAGAATAGGATATCACTGCCCTTTCCCTCTTCGCCACCATCGCGGAAATATTCGGCCATGGTCAGTCCTGATAATGCAACACGTGCTCTTGCACCGGGTGGTTCGTTCATCTGTCCGAAGACCATGGTTAGCAAAGATTTTTTGAGCTCTTCCTCATCTACTTTTGAAAGATCCCATCCACCTGCGTCCATGCTCTTTTTGAACTCTTCACCGTAATTAACAAGGCCTGCTTCGATCATTTCGCGAAGAAGGTCATTCCCTTCACGGGTACGCTCACCAACACCAGCAAACACAGAGAACCCTTTGGATTGCTTTGCAATGTTGTTGATAAGTTCTTGAATGATAACTGTTTTTCCTACCCCAGCACCACCAAAAAGACCAATCTTTCCACCCTTTGAGTAGGGCTCTAGCAAGTCAATTACCTTAATCCCTGTGAAAAGAACCTCTTTCTCGGTACTAAGGTTTTCGTATTTTGGTGGATTATTGTGTATTGAATAGACTTTATCACGATTCAATGTGCTAAGGCCATCAACACCATCGCCAATAACGTTCATCAGACGACCTTTTATATGGTCGCCAACGGGCATTGAAATTGACGCTCCTGTTGCACGAGCTTTCAGCCCTCTACGAAGACCATCGGTTGAATCCATAGCCACTGTACGTACAGTGTTTTCGCCAATGTGCTGCTGACACTCAACAACAAGGATAGATCCATCTTCACGCTTAATTTCCAGAGCATCGTGAATATTTGGTAGCCCAGCACCAGCCTGACTAAAGTTTATATCAACTACAGGTCCAATAACCTGAACTATTTCACCATACAAATCGGCCATAGCATTTTTACATTAAAATATGATAGCGGCAAAATTAGTTAATAAATGAATTAATTATAATAAACGTTTAATCTTTATTTTTCTGGTCTGCCCTGATAGTATATCTCCATGTACTGTTGTAAACTCTTATCGATTTCATTCTTCAACTCAGTTTGTCCGTACGTTTCAGCTAATGAACCTAATTGCTGCAAAGTTTGAAGGTTTACCTGCTTCTCATAATCAACCGAGTTTTCAAAATCCTTGCTTAAGCTGAAAAGGTATTTCAAGTTTTCAATAGTGGCTTTTAAGTAATCCTTTACAATTTTGTTAGCGTTATCGGTTTCGTTGAGCTTGTAGTATAGCTCAATGGTTCCAATTGTGAACACATCATAAGGGTATTTATTCTGAGGCATTAAGCTATAAATCTTATTGAGTACTGCTGTAGCGGAATCCTTTTTGTTTTGAGCTATCAGCTCTTCGGCTAGGCGGTTAAAATTATTTCTTAGCCTTAATACTGAGGTAGTGCGTTGATTGTTGTGATCGATATTCACATCGGGTTGATCCATTCTGCCCCAGCGGAACTTATTCATCAGGTTATTGTAGAGAATATCAACATTAATTCTTCCAACACCTAGGTATCCTTTCGATTTGGTTTTGATAGGAACTAAGCGATAGGTAAAACCTTCAAGTTGGAAATATTCGCTCAACCCTAAATCAGAATCACCATAGGGAGAAACAAAGTAAATGGGTCGTTTCCAATTATTATTTGCAATAATATCAAGAATAATCATATCGTTTTTTTGGATATAGGTCTTCTTGATGCTCCACTGCATTTCATCGACAATCTCTGACGAGTTAGCATTGCCTACAGTATTACTAGAGATAACAGCATTTTTATCGATGGTGAGTTTATAGCTTTTGGTCGGCATATAAGCAACCGGTTCTTCATCGGGTACTTTGTATTTCGTTTCAGGCTTATCGCTAGCTACAAAATCTATGACCTGTTTCAGTTCAATGGCTTGGTTAAACCTATCGATGATATAAACAATATCGCGAGTTCCCTGAACGTACTGCTCTTTGTTCATGCTAATGGGTAGGGGTTCCGAATCGTAAGCCTTCATTTTCATTTGGTCAACGTACCAATCGGTTCCTAGAAGGCTAAGATTACAAACCCGAACATCGGTTCGAATACCCTCAACCTCTTGTGCGTACCAAAGGGGAAAGGTATCGTTATCGCCATTGGTGAAAAGGATTGCGTTGGGAGCACATGAGTTCAAATAGTTATAGGCATAATCTCTTGCTGTATATCTGCCAGAGCGGTCATGATCGTTCCAATTCTGTGATCCCATAATGATTGGTACCCCAAGGCAAGCAAATGCAGCCAAGGTATTACGACCTGCAGGGTTAAGTATTTTTTTCAACCCTTCCGAAACAGCTAGAACCCCTAAGCCTACCCATATAGCAAAGGCATAGAATGAACCGGCAAAGGCGTAATCACGTTCACGGGGTTGAAGCGGGTATTGGTTTAGATAAACTACAATGGCAATGCCAGTTAAAACGAATAGGAGGGAAACAACTATCAAATTGCGTTTATCACGCATAAACTGATAACCAAGTCCGAGTAAGCCTAGAATAAATGGGAGAAAAAAGTATCTGTTTCTACCAATGGCATTCAGCTGCTCAGGTGTTAGGTGATCCTGATTGCCAAGGTGCATGGCATCAATGGGTTTAATACCGCTAATCCAGTTGCCATTCATTAAACCCCCGCTGCTTTGCACATCGTCCTGACGACCCACAAAGTTCCACATAAAGTAGCGCCAGTACATGAAACCGAGCTGATAGCTAACGAAGAACCTAAGGTTTTCGGTAAATGTTGGAACATACCGAATCTCCTGTTCACCGTTTTGGTTGGTTATTCGCTCTGGAGAGCCTTTTATATTTGCCCATTTTTTGTACTCCTCTTCATGGCCTTCACCGGGGCTCCACATCCTAGGAAATATGGTTTGAAACCTCTCATCGAATTGGTATGAAGTTTTTAGGTATGTGCGAACGTATTTACCATTTTTAGGGGTAAATGTTGTTTCGTTTTTACTGCTAGCCACCGGTGCATTGTAATATTGACCCTTAACCAATGGTCTGTCGCCATACTGCTCACGGTTTAGATAGCTCTTCAACGCGAATATGTTCGAAGGGCTGTTTTCGTTAAGGGGGGTATTGGTAGATGATCTAATAATTATTAAAGCATACGATGAATAGCCAATAAGTATAACTGTAATGGCTAGAATAATGGTATTGGCTAAAACCTTTTTATGGGTAATGGTATATTTTATTCCCCAAGCCAGAAGGCCTGAAATGAGAATAACAAAGAATACCAAACCGCTATTGAAGGGTAATCCAAATCCATTTACAAAAAGTAGTTCAAACCACGATGCAAAAACAACAGTACCCGGGATGATAAAGTACATAACAAGCCCAAGGATTGTAATTGCTGAAATGCTTGCTAGTATTAACCCCTTTTTCGTTGGGGTGTAATTTTTGAAGTAGTAAATAAATACGATTGCGGGTATTGTTAAAAGGTTCAACAGGTGGACGCCAATGGATAAACCCATCATATAGGCTATGAATATTAACCAACGATTGGCGTAAGGTTTTTCAGCCTCATTCTCCCATTTAAGAATTGCCCAAAACACAATTGCGGTAAAGAATGACGATAATGCGTAAACCTCCCCTTCAACTGCCGAAAACCAGAATGAATCGGAAAAGGTATAGGCCAATGCACCGATAAAACCACTTCCCATTATTCCGATTAGCTCTGCGGTTGAGGCATCAACATCTTTTTTTACGACTAGCTTTTTAGCCAAATGGGTGATGGTCCAAAATAGGAATAGTATGGTAAAAGCACTTGCCAACGCCGACATGATATTCACCGTAATGGCAACTTTCGAAACATCTCCAGCAAACATCGTGAAAAATCTGCCGATTAGCATGAATATTGGACTTCCAGGAGGATGTCCAACCTCAAGTTTATACGCCGAAGCAATAAATTCCCCGCAATCCCAGAAGCTTGCAGTTGGCTCAATTGTCAGAAGATAAACAATCGCTGCAACAAGGAATGCAGCCCATCCGGTGATGTTGTTAATCAGGTTGTATTTTTTCATGAGTGGTTAAAATATAATCAGCTAAAGTAACCAAAAATCATATACCGCCTTTACCGAATGAAATTTTAGCTTTCGGTTGAAGGAAGAAAATCTGTTTTTTGAAGTATTTTTGTGGTTTAAATAAAATATTTATGAAGGATAACAATTGGAAGGATAGGCTAAGCGTTGTTTACTCAACCAACCCCGATTATCAGTATCAGCAGAAAAAGGAAGAAGAAAGGGCGACTTTACCCCCTCAAAAGCAGAATTTAATTGTAGCAATCGAAAAAAAGAATAGGGGAGGAAAAACCGTTACCCTTGTTAAAGGGTTTATTGGCACTGAAGATGATTTGGCGGAGCTTGGTAAAAAGTTGAAAACGAAATGTGGTGTAGGTGGTTCTGCCAAGGAGGGAGAGATTATTATCCAAGGGGAGTTTAAAACCCGAATTGCTGATTTATTGAAGGAGTGGGGCTACAGGGTTAAAATATCTCGGTAAAACAAAATTTTAAGAAGGTTCGATGATAAAACGCTTTTTATTTATTTCCTTACTTTTTTTGGCTTCACAGTCAATGGCTCAATTCTACCAAACAGGCGTTGAGCCATTTGGCACAAAGTGGAGGCAGATAAGAACAGATAATTTCCGAATTCTTTTTCCTGCTGAAGCGGAGAAAATGGCGTTTCGGTATGCAAATCTACTAAGCGTTATCGATAGCGTTGCGCCCAAATCGTTAGGAGCCAAACAGAAAATCTTCGATGTTGTTATCCATAACCATAGCACCCTTTCCAATGGATTTGTAATCTGGGCGCCCAAGCGGATGGAGATTATTGCACAACCGCCCTCGACAACAAGTCCTCAACCATGGCTTACTCAGCTGGCTCTGCATGAAACTCGGCATACATCGCAGCTATTCAAGTTAAATTCTGGTATAGTTAAACCAGCATCAATCCTATTTGGAGAGCTAAGCATTGGTGGTGCTTCAGGATTTGTTCCCCTTTGGTTTTTAGAGGGCGATGCCGTTGCGTTTGAAACAGCTACTTCAAATGCAGGACGAGGTCGGCAGGCCGATTTTTACCAATATTACCGGGCACACTACTTATCTAAAACCAAAAGCTTTAGGTACGATAAGTGGTTAATGGGCTCTTACCGGGATAATATACCTAATCACTATAATTTTGGATACCAATTAGTCAGCTACGCAAAAGCAGAATATGGTAATCAGGTTTGGGCGAATACCCTACAATATGTATCACGTTACCCATTTACATTATTCCCTTTTTATTTTGGTTTTAAGAAAGAGACTGGCCTTTCGAGGAATCAGCTCTTCAAAAAAGCATTCAGCGGCTTGGATAGCCTATGGAAATTCAATCAAAAAAGTCAAGGTTTTGTAAATTATCAACAGCTAACCAAGCAGGGTGAAGAGTACACCGAATATCGCTACCCATATCTGTTGAGCGATAGCTTATTAATCGCCTATAAAGCGAATCTTTCAGAAACACCAAGATTTGTACTTATCGATTTAAAGACTAAAAAAGAAGAAGCATTAGTTTCCACAGGCTCTTTAATGAGTATTCCTTCCTACTTTAACGAGCATATTTTTTGGGCTGAATATTGTCCACACATTCGATGGGAGTATAAAAACTATAGCATTATTAAGTGGTACAATACCAAAACTGCCAAGGTAAAAAAGGTTTCCGATCGGGGGAGATACTTCTCTCCGGTTTACAATTCCAACGATGGGTTAATATATGCAATATCAGGTCTTGATGATGGTAGCAATGCAATTGTGACATTTAATTTAAATGGTGAGAAAAAGAATAGTATTCTCCTTCCGAACGAATACCAACCCTTTGAGCTAACGCTGAATGATAAGCAAGAGATGATTTGTGGTGTAGTTAGCGATAAGGGTAAGGCCATAGTTCGGGTAAATCACGATGGTACCTGCGATTTGATTTACGGACCAACTTACCTTGATATTCATTCCATCTCATCCAAGGGTGATTTGCTTTTATTTTCAACAACCGAAGGCTATAAAGAGGATATTTTTGCTTTTAATATTCAAACAAAAGAGATAACTCGGATAACAAACTCTGCATTTGGGGCAACAGATCCATTATATCTTTCAAAATCAAATGGCATCGTATTTTCAAACTATACATCAAATGGATATTCCATTTCAACAGCGAATATTGATACTGCAAGTGCACCGATTATATTAAATAGTATTAATGATGATTTTCTTACTACTAGGCTAAGATCAACAGAGAATTTCAATATCGATTCGGTTGAGATGCCCAACAGAATATATGATATTAAAAAATATAGAGGTATAAAAACGATGGCGAATATTCATAGCTGGACCCCATTCTACTTTGATATTAATCAGCTGATCGCTGGGGAGGTGAATATTAAACTTGGGGCTATGGTCTATTCGCAGAACCTAACGGGTACATCGGTTTTAACAGCAGGGTATGGATACGATAAAACCCATTTAACTCGTGTTAGCTATCAGTACTTTGGATTCTTTCCCGTTTTTTCGTATGAATTTGAGATGAGCGGTTTCGCCCCATCAGTATATTATATAGAAAATACGGAAATTCCTATCACCGATAAGCAGCGAAAGGAATCAACGCTTAGCATCTATCTCCCATTAAAGTTTTCGATGAATAGCTTTTCAACGGTGCTTTATCCATTTGTTACGATATTAAGGACCAACGATTATTTTCTTTCGGTCAACGATAGTTTATACCATAAGGGATTTCAACGATTTAACTACAGAATTTTCTTTTCAACGTTGCAAAAGCAGGCTCTAAAAAACGTTCGTCCTCGCTTGGGCTTTTCGGCCGATATTAATTATGAGAATGCTCCCTTTAACAGGAATAATTTGGGTTCGATAGCCTCTGCATCTTTTTTACTATACCTTCCTGGGATTGGTAAAACCCACAGCCTGCTTATTAAGAATAGCTTGCAGCAGCAAAGGGTTAAACGGTATTATCTGCCCAATAAAATTCTTTTCCCTCGTGGATATCCCAGCTATTACTCCGACAAGTTTAGTTCATTATCAGTCGATTACCTAATGCCCATTGCATACCCCGATTTAGCCGTCGGTTCGCTTGCATATCTTAAACGCATATCGTTAAACTCGTTTTTCGACTATGCCGTTATGGAGTACCCAACAAAAACGGGTAAACAGCTTTATCGTATGAAATCGTTTGGATTTGAATTATTTACCGATTTGAATTTGTTAAGAACAAGATACCCCATTCGGTTTAAATTCCAGCAGGGATGGGCAGGCGATAACCTTAGGCCATTTAATTCGTTTACCATGGCCATTGATTTTTATGGGCAGTAATTACTATTCATTTAGGATTTGTGGGGAGGATCACTATTATTGGACATTATACCAAACCGCTAGCATGGTATTGAAAATAATAATGTTTGCGAGTTCTGGTAAATGCATATCTATATAGTATCAATTTATGAGCTTGCGGAATAAATTGAACGACTTGTTAGCGAATCGGTATTATATGCGAATGCTCGCAAGTTGATTATCCAATTTTTGTATATTTGTAAAATGGATGAGAAGTTGAGACATATAAGCAAACTGATAAAACGGAATATCGCTGAGATAGAACCAAACGCTCAGGTTATTCTCTACGGTTCTAGAGCACGTGGAGATGCGAGAAACGATTCAGATTGGGATATACTTGTTCTTACTGACTACCTTGTGGATATTAATAGAGAAAAAATATTTCGTGACCATCTATACGAACTGGAACTTCAAACAGGAGAACCATTGTCCATTTTCGTTTACTCAAAACAGGACTGGAATACTAAGCAAAGAATAACTCCTTACTATGTTAATGTAACCAGACAGGGGATTCAGCTATGACAAACGGTTGAAGCAGCAAAACTTTTAGCCGATAATGGTTTCTGGAACTCAGCAGTTAATCGTCTTTATTATTCGATTTTTTATGCTGTTAATGCACTTTTATCATGCAATGAAATCTACTCTCAATCCCATTCAGGGATGAAAAGCCAATTCTCACTTCATTTCATCAAGACAGGAAAAATGGATGTCAAATATGGTAAACTACTCGCCCAACTGTATGACTGGAGACAGAAAGGTGATTATGAAAACATGTTTGACTATGATTCAGAGTCAGTTAAACCACTTTTTGAACCTGTTAGCGAAATGATAAGTCAAATAGAAAAAGAAATAAATAACGTACTATAGCAGTTGTATTCGCCAAAATCAAATGAATGTAGGGTGTACAGCATAGCTAAATTTCAGATTGATATTTTACAAATTTATTATTTTTGCTTTTAATAGCTATTTTCGTAGGACACCGTGTTGTTTTCAATTCATAACCATAACTCAGCAAGTACAATTATATGACTCAAAATGATATTTCTATTCGTAAAAAAGAATTGAGAAAACAGATAAAGGAGAAGAAAAAAAACTTCTCCCCTGAGGACGCTGCTGTTCATTCGGAGAAAATTTTTAGTCAGCTAGAATCGCTTACTCAGTTTCAACGGGCAGAGGTTGTTCTTGCCTATTGGTCGCTGCCCGATGAGGTAAGCACGCATAATTTTATACAAAAGTGGGCAAGTAAAAAGAGGATAGTTTTACCAATCGTTATCGGCGATACGCTTGAGCTCAGAGCATTTAACGGCTTGAAAAACCTTGTTACGAGCAACTCATTTGGTATTCAGGAGCCTAAAACCGAGGAGTTGATAAATCCTCATGTTGTTGATTTTGCAATTATTCCAGGTGTAGCCTTCGATAAAAAGGGCAATCGATTGGGTAGGGGTAAAGGGTTTTACGATCGTTTTCTTAAGCAAACCACTGCCTATAAGGTAGCCGTTGGCTTTGATTTTCAGATTATTGATAATGTTCCGGTATCATCTTTTGATGTTCCGATGGACATAGTTCTGTCAACAAAGAAATAGCAGGGCGGACTGTTTTATATCATTGAAGTTGAATAGCCTGAACGAATTAAAAAGAAGAGACACAGAGTTCGCAAAGTTTTATCTCAGCGCCCACTGCGTCTCTGCGGTAAAAATCTTCAATATTCTTTATTTCACCTTATCGCCATCGTAAGCCCACTTAATGTAAGCTGCACCCCATGTAAATCCTGCTCCAAAGGTTGCAATAATGATATTATCACCCTTGCGAAGCCTAGGCTCCCACTCCCATAAGCATAATGGTATGGTTGCGCTAGTGGTATTGCCATAGCGCTGTATGTTGATCATCACCTTTTCTTTAGCAAGGCACATGCGATTGGCCGTTGCTTCAATAATTCTCATATTGGCCTGATGGGGTACCAGCCAGGCAAGGTTTTCGGGGGTGAGATTATTGCGTTTCATCATCTCTACAGCGGTGTCGGCCATATTGGATACAGCGGCTTTGAATACAGGCTGCCCGTCCTGAAAGATATAATGCTGACGTTTTGTAACGGTTTCAATGGATGAAGGGTAGCATGAGCCCCCTGCTACCTGATGTAGGTACTTGCGACCCGAACCATCCACTTTCATTAAGCTGTCAACAACGCCATACCCATCGTTGCATGGTTCAAGTAGTACCGCACCAGCACCATCGCCAAATATTGGACAGGTAGCACGATCGGTGTAATCGGTAATGGACGACATCTTGTCGGCACCTACAACGATTACCTTTTTGTGGGTACCCGATTCAACAAATTTCGATGCTGTAACCAATGCGTAAAGAAAGCTGGAACAACCGGCGTTAAGGTCATAGCCGAAAGCATTCTTTATACCCACTTTATCGCTTATAATATTTGCTGTTGCTGGAAATTGCATATCAGGGGTAACAACACCGCAGATAAGCATATCAACCTCATCGGGATTTGTATTGGTTTTGCGAAGGAGTTCCTTTACGGCGTGAACGGCGATATCAGATGTACCAAGCCCTTCGCCTTTTAATATTCTTCTTTCTTTAATACCTATTCTGGTCATAATCCACTCATCGGTGGTATCAACCATTTTGCTTAATTCTTCGTTTGTAAGGATATATTCGGGCGCATAACCCGCAACGCCGGTAATTGCTGCTGTAATTTTTCTCATTAGCTAAAGGCTTCTTTAATTTTTGTGCAGAGGTTCGAGCTGATTACCTCTTTTGTCTGAAGAATCATGTTCATTATTGCTTTAGGGTTCGATGAACCGTGAGCAATAATAACGGGTTCGTTAACACCAAGAATGGGCGTTCCACCGTAATTCTCTGCGTTGAACATTTCGAGGTAAGGATCCTCTATTTTTCGTTTTTTGATAATTCGATAGAACGCTTCGGCCTCTTTGAGAACAACATTTCCAACAAATCCATCGCACACCACTACATCCGCTTTGTCATCTTTAAAAAGGTCGTTTCCTTCTACATTCCCAACAAAGTTGAAGTCCTTATTGTCTTTCATCAGCTCAAAGGTACTTTTTACCAAAAGGTTACCCTTTTCGTCCTCTTCGCCTATATTTAGTAAGGCAACCCGAGGGTTTTCGATTCCAAGGATGAATTTTGCGTAAAGCGAGCCAAGAATACCGTATTGGTATAAAACCTCTGGTTTGCAATCGGGGTTTAACCCAACATCGAGCAGAAGGTTAAGCTTCGTTTCGCTGACGGGTATAAAGCTGGCAATGGATGGGCGAATTAAACCCGTAACCTGCTTTACGGTGTACATTGCTCCAACAAGCATTGCTCCAGTGCTACCTGCGCTAGCAAAACCGTCAATCTGTTTTGTTGCCAATGCTTTAAACCCATTGCCGATACTTGAATCGGGTTTTTTTGTAAATGCTTTGGCTGGATTTTCGCACATTTCAATTACCTCGGTACTATTTACAATATCGAAGTCACTGGGGTTAGCATTACCCTCTTTTAGTAATGAAAGGATTTTATTTTCATCACCAAAAAGAACAATCCTTTGATCGGCGGAAAGTTGCTTTTGAGCTAGTATCGCACCTGAAACTACGGCCTCAGGAGCATAATCACCACCCATTGCATCTACACCAATTCTCATAAGTAGATTCTTTTAAGTGAAAAGGTTTTATTAAGCCTTTACTGCTTTTTCGATGGCTAATTTACCACGGTAGAATCCGCACTCAGGGCAAACCCTATGGTATTGTATAGCTGAACTACAGTTTGAGCAGGTTCCTAGTGTAGGTAGTACTGCTTTGTCGTGAGTTCTCCTTTTATTTCTTCTCTGCTTGGAAATCTTCGATTTTGGATGTGCCATTTTAGTAATTTATTATTGTAAAACTTAGTTTAATTCTATGTCTTTAAGCTTGTTCCACCGTGGATCGATATCCACTGATTCTTCTTTTTTTGATTCGTTGGCTGAAAGGCTTTTAAGTTTTTTAATCATCTCCTTATTGCACTTTGTCTTGATGCCTTTCATTCCATGATACCGCTGAATGGGTAAACTTAAGCATACACTCTCGTATATATATTGAGCTAGGTTAATTTCGCTATCATCATTGGTTAAGATGATGATTTCATCATCTTCCTCAGATTTTATACCCCCAAATTTTACGTAGAGCGAGCCCTTGTATGAAATGGGGAGGTCAAAATTCTCAAGGCATCTATCGCACATCACCTCAACTACGCCTTCAATTGATATCGCTAAATCGAGCATTTGGTTCTGCCTGTTGAGTGTTACATCAACATTTAGCTCCCCTTGCTTAATCTCACCCTCTTCAAATGCTTCAAAAAACTTATTATTTATCTCAAAGCGGAATGTGTGTTTACCTACTTTAAGTCCTTTAAAATGAATTGAATATGTGTTTAAAATGCTACTCACAGTACTCAAAAAATTACGTGCAAAGGTAAAAAAAATAATATCAAACCAAAAAATTTGAAAATCTATGTGGTTTTGAGATAGAAAAGACTATCCCTTCGACCTTTTTTTTCGTTCGTTCTCGTCGAGGTATATTTTCCTTAACCTCATCGATTTCGGGGTTATCTCAACGTACTCATCCTCCTGAATATACTCAAGGGCTTCCTCTAAGCTAAACTTAATGGGAGGGGTAAGAATCGATTTTTCATCAGATCCTGAAGCCCGCATATTGGTTAATTTCTTGGATTTGGTAACGTTGATAATCATATCACCAGGACGAGTATTCTCCCCAACAACTTGACCTGCGTAAACCTCCTCGTGCTGATCGATAAAGAATTTTCCTCTATCCTGAAGTTTATATATGGCGTAAGCGTACGATGTTCCGCTCTCCATGGCAACCAACGATCCGTTTTGACGAATCTCAATCTCACCGCGGTATGGTTCAAACCCTTTTACTCGATGCGCAATAACCGCTTCGCCCGCAGTTGCCGTTAGTAGAATATTTCTCAGCCCAATAATCCCTCTCGATGGGATTTCAAACTCAAGGTGAATTCTATCGCCCCTACGCTCCATTGAGAGAAGGCTTCCCCGACGCTTTGTAACCTGTTCAATGGCTTTCCCTGAAACCTCTTCGGGTAAATCTATCGCAAGATATTCGATGGGTTCACATTTCTCGCCACCAACCAATTTGATGATTACCTGTGGTTGACCAACCTGTAGCTCGTAACCCTCGCGTCTCATCGTTTCGATAAGAACCGAAAGGTGGAGAACCCCACGCCCGTAAACCGTAAAGGCATCGGCAGAGTCTGTCGGTTCAACCTTTAAGGCAAGATTTTTTTCTAGCTCCTTATCGAGCCTATCCTTTAAATGTCGAGACGTTACGAATTTTCCCTCTTTACCAAAGAAAGGGGAGTTATTAATGGTGAAAAGCATACTCATGGTTGGCTCATCAACATCAATGGTTGGAAGTGGTTCAGGGTTATCTATGTCACAAATTGTATCCCCGATATCAAAATCCTCAATACCCACTAGCGCACAAATATCGCCTGAGTTAACCTCATCAACTTTTTTCTTTTCGAGCCCCTCGAAAACGAGTAGGTCTTTTATTTTGGTTTTAATGATTCTTCCATCACGTTTAGCCAAAGCAACAACTTGACCTGGCTTAAGTGTGCCTCTATGAAGATGACCAATGGCGATTCGTCCAACATATGAGGAGTAATCGAGCGAAGTAATCAAAAGCTGTGGGGTTCCTTGTAAAGATTTTGGAGCAGGAATGTGTTTTAGGATACACTCAAAAAGAGGAACAATGTCGGTTCCTGGTTTTTTATAATCATCGGACATCCAACCCTGCTTTGCGCTACCGAATATGGTAGGAAAGTTTAGCTGATCTTCATTGGCTTCGAGGTTGAACATCAAATCGAATACCTGTTCCTGTACCTCTTCGGGTCGGCAGTTAGGTTTATCAACCTTATTAATAACTACGATTGGCTTTAGTCCCAGCGAAAGGGCTTTTTGGAGCACGAAACGAGTTTGAGGCATTGTCCCCTCAAAAGCATCAACCAGCAGGAGAACACCATCGGCCATGTTGAGCACACGCTCCACCTCCCCACCGAAGTCGGAGTGACCCGGAGTATCGATGATGTTAATTTTTACCCCCTTATAGTTAACCGATAAATTTTTAGCAAGAATGGTTATACCCCTCTCTCTCTCAAGATCATTGCTGTCGAGAATAAGTTCTCCAGGTCTTTCGTGGTCTTTAAAGAGTTTTCCAATGAGAATCATCTTATCCACTAACGTAGTCTTCCCGTGATCGACGTGCGCAATGATTGCAATATTTCTAATCCCTTGCATTTCAGTATATAAATTTGGGCTGCAAAGGTAAGGCTAAAAACGAATATTTGTACTCTTATTTAAAATTAATGAAAAATAACACCTCAATGGCCAATAATCCATGAGGTGTTATGGCGTAAGAAAGGTTTCCTAAATGCTCTTTTTAATATTTTCAGTAACAATATGACCATCGAAAAGCTGAATAATGCGATGTGCTTTTTCGGCATCGGTGGGTGAGTGGGTAACCATGACTATTGTTGTGCCCTCGTTGTTCAGCTCCGAGAGGAGATTCATAACCTCTTCACCATTCGTAGAATCGAGATTTCCTGTTGGTTCATCGGCAAGGATTAGCTTAGGGTTTGCCACTACCGAGCGAGCAATTGCAACACGTTGCTGCTGCCCTCCCGATAGCTGTTGAGGAAAGTGATTCCGACGATGCGAAATTTTCATCCGTTCAAGTACCGCTTCAACCTTTTTCTTCCGTTCCGACGATGGAACATTTTGGTAAAGTAGGGGAAGTTCAACATTTTCAAAAACGGTTAATTCGTCAATCAGGTTAAAACTTTGAAAAACAAAACCGATATTCGATTTTCGAAGGTTTGTCCTTTGCTTCTCCTTGTATTTTGCTACTTCGGTAGCATTAAAAAAGTATTGACCATCCGATGGATTATCGAGAAGTCCAAGAATATTTAATAGCGTAGATTTTCCACAGCCCGAAGGGCCCATTATGGCGACAAATTCCCCTTTTTTAACTTCAAGGGATACTTTATTCAACGCGGTGGTTTCTACCTCATCGGTACGAAATACCTTTACTAGTTCTACTGTTTTAATCATGGTTGTATGTAATATCGAGTGATTATTTGTGATAGCGAATACAAAATTATGAAACTGATAATCAGCAACAATTTACAAAAAAGTTAAATACAAAGATGTTAACAATAAGCTAAAAAAAGAAGCCGAACTAAATTCGGCTTCAAATACAGCGATTTATTCGAAAAGAAAATCTAGATCATCACCAGGGTGGTACTCTTTTGGGGGAATCCCTTTTTTGAAAATTCTTGCGGGTTTTGGTCCGAGTATTGAAAGTTTAACATTTTCTAAAAGCATCATTGTTCCCTCTCTTAAACCAACAACATAGATGGATGGATCCATTTCGAGAAACTCAATAATTCTTTCCTCACGGGTTTCTCCGGCATGTCCTTGTGGATTTGCATCGAGGTAGTGTGGGTTGATTTGAAATCGAACAAGGTTAAATGCGCCAAAATTATCGGGTTCGGTAATCGGCATATCGTTCGTAGTGCAAATTGTTGGACATGCCACATTTGCACCTGCGCTCCAACCAACGTAAGGAGTTCCGCTAAGAACCTTAAAGCGAACCGCTTCTATTAGGTCAAATTGATGAATCATTTTAAGAAGGCGAAATGTATTTCCGCCACCAACAACAATTGCTTCAGCATCCTGAACCGATTTTTTTGGAGATTTCGAGTGGTGAATTGATTCTACTTCAATTCCCATTTCGCTGAATTTTTGTTGAACTTTGCGCTCGTATTCATCGAACGAGAATGATACGGCGGCATAAGGGATAAAAAGGACTTTCTTAACATCTTTAAGAAATGACATTATCTGTTCTTTGGGATGATGGAGGTAGGGTTCACCCGCATTGGTTGAGTTGCTAATTAGGAGTAATCTCATTATTAGGTATGTTAGGTGTTGGTTTTAAACATCAAAAATAGCTAAGGTATTGTAATTCCAAAAGATAAATAAAAGAAAAAATGAAAAAAACTTGAGAAAGGGTTGTTAATCTTTAGAATAAAAATCCCGCAATGGATATACCAAAGTATTGCTCATGCCCTGATTCAATCAGCTCGAGGTTATTGGCTAGTATCTCTTTTTGTTCATCGAAGCTAATATCTAACGTTTTTGCAATGGTTTTACTTATAGTGCTTTGGAGATATTCCTGCTCATTTAGCATAGATATGTTTAGGCTCTTTGATGTACAGAAAAAGAGACGATCGCCTTTATCGATGCTAAGCCATGTGTTCGATTCTTTGCTTAGGTCCTTAACATCCCTGTTTTTAATAACATGGTATGCGCTAATAATACCGCTGAATAGTTGTTGTTCAGTATCTTTATTATAGCACCAAAAATCGATATTCATCACCTGATTTCTACCGAATGATTTCTTCCAAGTAGTTTCATTGGATATAAAACTATTATACTGTTCTTTTATGGATGTGCTAAAGTTTAGGCTGCTCAATGAGCTGAAAAAGTCAAAAAGGGAGAGTTTAATTATATCCTCATTATCGGTATGATACCCCTTCGATACGAAGGCGATAATGAGGTATGAGTCCTTAAAAAAGGGAATACAGGAACATACATCATTTTTTATGGAGCTGATATGCCAAAAACTATTGAAAATAGATGACGCACTTATATTATCTGTATGACTAAGAATTAAATTTTGATTGGTTTTGCCAATGATTTGGTAAAGGTTGTTGGCTTGCTCCTCAGCAATTTTTATGGTTCTTTTTTTCTGTTGATTTTCTCGAACGATTAAAGCGGTAAGAAATAGAAAGAGGATGATAATTCCAATGGAGAGTAATCCTAAAACCTTTTGATTATAGAGTTTTTGGTTAATCTCTGCAATATCTTTCTCCTTTTTTTGTGATTCGTATTCGGCCTGAATGGATTCAATTTTACCAATGGTTTCGGAGTTAAGCAATGAATCTTTTATCCCTACAAATAGTTTATAGTTCAATAGCGCTTTATCGAACTCTTTTGTCTGGCTATATACCTCAGCGAGGGTTTCGTAAACGTCTTTTTTGGTCTCCTGCTGTTTCAGGTTTATGGCAATATCAAGGCTTTGGTTTAAGGCTTTAAGGGCTTGATCGGGTTGATTCAGCTTTGTGTAAGCTAGCCCTACGCATTGGAGAGATGCGCTAAGGCGTGATGGGCTACCAATCTCTTCGAATATTTTCGATGCTTCGGTGTTGTATAGGAGAGCATCGTTGTACTGCTTTTTTCTTAGGTATAGTGAACCTATATTATCCTTTATAACTGCAACACCTACCTTAATCCCTAGGGAATCATATATTCTCAGGGCACGAATGTAGAACTCAAGGGCATTATCGAGTTTGTCGAGCTCTAAGTAGGCACTGGCTATATTATTTGCCGCACCTGCAACGGCTCTCATCGTTTTTTTCTTGTTGTTTATTTCAAGATATTTTTTGAAATATTCAATCGACTTTTCATACTCATTTCTGTAGTAGAATATTTGCCCAATATTGTTCGATGCCATTGCGCCGTTAACGTCATCCCCAATTTCATCGAAGAGCCTCATGGCTCGGAGGTAGTAATCGAGCGCTTTATCGTATTTACCCCAAGTTTTATATATTAATCCGATATCGTTTAGCAGTTGACCAATGCCTTTTTTATTATTCAGAACCTCATGAATTTCCAGGGCGTTATTGAAATTGGTAAGGGCTGTAGGGAGTTCTCCCTTTTTGAGGTATAATGAGCCAATTTTATGATAAACATGTGCTACATCAGTTCTTTTACTCGATTTTTCAGCCAAATAGAGCGCTTTATTGAAATATAGCAATGATTTATCGTAAGCGCTATCGGCATACGCATCGGCAATTCTCACGTAGCCTTTGTATTTTAATGAATCTATTTTTAGGGTGTAAATACTACTAACAAGGCTATCAATTGCCCTGTTTTGTGAAGAACCAATTAAGTAAAAAGGAATAATGAATAAGAAGAATAATAGCCTTCGCATATGAAAATACTGCTTTATATAAGTTTCAAATGTAAATAAATATTTAACTGATAGGATTTATACGAGTGCAAATTGTGATATGTTCTACAAAATAAAAAAAGCCGCCAATTGGCAGCTTTTCTTATATTTGGTTAAAAACTAGTTAAAGTTAAAGAGAATTAAACCAACCGAGAACGGATAGACTTCAGGTCCTTTATTATTTTCGAAAAGTTGAACGGGTGAGTAGTTTGCAAATAACTTTAGCCCTTGATATCCAATACGTACTGTATATGAGTATCTGAAGGTGGAAAGGTTGAAGTCTTCGCGGTTTTTGTCTTTATTCTTGCCATTGTCATCATAAACGACCTTTGTGTGTGCTCCTATACGTAATTCTCCGATTACACCTCCAGAGATAAAGATTCTATGACCATGGTCGCCAGTTGGTATTTGAAATTCAAGGAGCAGCGGTATGGTAAGGTGTGTTGTAGCTAACTTTGTTTTATTTACCTTAAAGCTACCTTTAATATATGTGCTGTCAACAACAGTCATTCCGTTATCCCTATCAACTTTAAGAGAAATGGGATTCGAAAAATGGTAATTGTTAAACTCAAGACCCATACCGGTTACAAGACCAATCTTATTCGTACCAAAGCCAATGCTATATTGCATGAAGTTAACATTGAAGTTCCATGAACGGGCTTGCTTTAGGTCGAGATACCACACATCATCTTTCATGGTTAACGATTGATTTTTATCCATATAACCATTAATACCAAATTCAACCCCTGCCCAATGCCCTCTGAACGAACGCTTCTGGCGATACTCAATGTCCCATTTTGAGTTGTACTTTCTATTCGGAAAACGTACAAAGGTATTCTCATCATCGTCAAAAATGGTGATCGATTTTCGACCAATACGAATTTTAGTAGAGTCTGATTTTGTAAGGTTGTGTTTTTTTAAGGTATCGTTTTGCATGGATAGCGTAGAATCCTTGCTTTCAAGTGCTTTAAGTTTGGTTTCAGGATCTTGTGCATAGGTCGAAGTGATAATACCTATAGCGAATAGAAATAGAAGTAAATTTTTCATAATCTTAAATATTTAAGTTTTTATACTGTTTATTTTCTGTATGACGGTAAGCCGATTGAAAAGTTACAGCAGCTAATCGTTATTCAATGGGGTTGAAAAGGCAACGAGTTTTGACTCGAAGATTATCGTTTCGATATTACCCTGTTTGTCCTTGTTTGCATCAAGCTTAACATCGCGGCCAAAGAGCTTTCCTATTGACCTAACACCGTACTGAATGGCTTCGAAAGCACCAAATTCATTGATTTTCTTATTATTTTCCTGCTGAGCGTAAAGTTCAACAAACAGTATTTGATTCTTTTGTGAGTATTTGGATGCCAGCTGCGCTATTCCTGTTTCATGGTTTATTTGGATGTTTGATTCATTATAATCGATGCGATGTATCATGTTTGGAATAGATTCCTCCATGTTAATTCTAGGTTTTTTCTCTTCCTTTTCAATGAGAATGGGGTTATTCACAATTTTACTTTCGGGGTTAACTTTATTTTGCTCCTTATAGATGGTAACTCCTTTTGGATTAACCTCTTCAGTATTAATAATAGCCTTAGGTGAGGTTGATTCAGCGATGGTTGAATTTTTGTAGTTTTCTAAAGGATTATTACTGACCATCAGCCTTCCGATGGTGTAAACGCCAATAATCAATGCTATGGATGCGGCAATACTTATAGAAAACCTTATGTTGGAATAGCGTATAGGGATAATGGTTGATCTTTTTAACCATTGTTTATCCGAAAAAGTTATTGATGAGTCGGGATTAACTTTTAGCCCTTGAAAGGCTAAAAGCTGCTTTTGCTTCAACAAGTCTTCGTTTACAATATTTTGAAGTTTAGCATTTTCGGATTGCGTAATTATGCCTTCAACGGAAGCGATGCATAGGTAATCAAACTCATTATCAATTCCATACTTCAAAAACGATTTTTTTTTGAGGCTTGATTTGTTTGGGAATACTTCAGAGTTTGCAATAAGGACTGTATCATCTATCCCCTCAAGCTCTTCTTTAATGTCGGGATTTTTATCCAAGAACAACAACAGCTCATCAACCTGCGAGGCGTTTAGCCTACCATCGAGGTAGTCGATAAGAAAAATTTCGTAATTGAGCCTATTTATCGTCATTGCCATTCTAAATTACATTCTCGATACTTACAAAGTAGTTCTTTAGAAATAATCGTGCTCTAAAGATGTAAACCTTAACCTGCGATTCGTTCAAACCGGTGATTTCGCCAATCTCTTCGTAGGAGTACCCCTCGTAGTCGCGAAGAAGGAGTACTGATTTCTGAATTTCAGGGAGTTGATCAACCGCTCTACTGAGAACCTCCTGAATATCGCTATAATGCTCATTCGACGATGTTTCAAGCATTGATGATGATTCGAATTCTCCCTTTTTCTTTTCTTTCCGAATTAAATCAATTGAGGCGTGGTATGCCGTGGTAAATAGGTATGATTTTACCTTTTCGTACGAAACCTCGCTATGCTTAACCCAAAGCTTTTCATAGGTATCCTGTACGGTATCCTTTGCCTTTTCCTGATCCTTTAGCGTTTTCAGGGCGAAGCGATAAATACCATCGGCATATAAATCAACACTTTTATTGAATTCTTCTCCCGTCATTTAGGGTTTCGGTTTCGAGAATAGGACGAGCATGTTTTAATAAAGTTACAAGCGTAATAATTTTTTTATTCAAAAAGTATGCCTTGCATAAAAAGATAAAATAACTTTGACATAAGATGCTTAAACAACAATTAAATTAACCGATGAGAATACGAATTATAATCTTATTATTCGGCGCATTGATAATGGTATCGTGTGCTGATGAGGGTAAGGTTGGCGATGCCAAAGGCTCGCAGGATCATTTGCTGTATGCTACTATTTGGTTTCAGCGATCGCCCGAAATGAAAGCGATATTCTATCAGGGTTATAACCTTGCGACCATGCGTTTGGCTGAATTTACCAAGTTGAAAACGGCTAAACCCAAAGCGGTTGTGGTTGATATTGACGAAACAATGCTTGATAACAGCCCCTTTGAGGCTCAGCAGATAATTGATAATAGCGGTTATACTGCTGAAAGGTGGAGAAAATGGACTTCATTGGCTAAAGCCAACGCATTGCCTGGTGCGGTTGAGTTTACAAACTTTTGCGATTCTCTTGGGGTTGAGGTTTTTTATGTTAGCAATCGGAAGGTAACAGAGGTTGATGTAACGGTTAAGAATCTCGATTCATTGGGTTTTTCGTTTGCCCGAACCGAGAATATGCTTTTTAAGGAGGAGGTGAGTAGCAAAAAATCCCGAAGAGATAAGATTTCAGAGAAGTTTGAGATCGTTTTGCTTATCGGTGATAACCTGAACGATTTATCGGAAGTATTCGAGAATCGAGGAGTCGATTGGGGAGCATCGGTTGTTGAGCAGAATAGGAAGGAGTTTGGCAATCGGTTTATAATGCTACCTAACCCTATGTATGGAAATTGGGAGAACAGTATATTCAAGGGTAGCGACTCTTTAAGCGATTATCAGAAAAGGGAGGCGAGGCTAAAGGTAATTTATGGGATTTAGCAATTAAAATTGAATAATTGACTCAGGGGTAATGGGCCATAATGCGCTGTTACCCTAATTTTTCGGGAAGAATTTATCAATCACCTGCAGCATTCCTTCTACTTTAATGGGCTTTGCCATAAAACCATCGAAACCACAGCCGTTGGCTGCGTTATAGTTCTCGTTGGTTGGGTATGCGGTTTGGCAAACTATGGGAAGGTTAATGTTATGTCGTTTAATCAGCTTTGTTGCTTCAAAGCCATCCATATCGGGCATAACAATGTCCATTAAAACCAAATCAATCGATGGATTTTTCTTCACCAGCTCAATGGCCTCGAGGCCACTCTTTGCCCAAAGGACTTCGGCATTGGTCTGTTTAATTACTGTTTTTAGAAAAACGTAGTTTGAGTCAATATCATCGGCCACTAGAATGGTTTTGTTCTTCCAATCATAAGTTGTTTTAATCACCTCTTTGGGTTCAGGATCGAATTTAAAACGAACAGGTATATAGGGGATTGTAAAGTAGAATGTAGAGCCTGATCCAGGAATACTTGTTAGCCAAATTTTCCCTCCGAGTTTTTCCACAATATGCCTTGATATGGCTAGCCCTAGCCCCATACCCCCGAATCGTCGGGTATTAGAATCATCCGCCTGTCGGAATGGGTTGAAAATATACTTCTGCTTTTCGGGTTCAATGCCAATCCCTGTATCGATAACGTAGAACATCAACGTTCTTTCATCCTTGAATGTATAGCCAAATTCGATGAACCCGTTATCAGTAAATTTTGCAGCGTTAGATATTAGGTTATTTAAAACCTGCTTTAAACGCAATGAGTCGGTAAGGATGGTAAAGTCGTCGGAGCCAATCTCCCTGCGAACATTCAGTTTAACCGATTTCCCTTTCTTATCATCCAAGAGGAAAGATGTTTTAATATCCTCAATCAGCTTATTAACGTTGCATTCGCACTTTTTTATTGAGAGTTGGCCGGTTTCAATTTCTGATATCTCAATGAGGTTTTCAATCAGCTTAAGGAGATCATTTGAGTTTTTATAGAGCACATCGGAGAGGTTTCGTTTCTCCGAGATTGTTAAATCAGAATCGGTTAACAGCGATGAAAATCCGATGATAGCATTTAAGGGAGTACGAATTTCGTGCGAAAGATTTGATAGAAATGCGGTTTTTAGCTTATCCGATTCCTCCGCTTTGGTTTTGGAAAGGAGAAGCTCCCTTTCATACTCTTTACGGAGGGTAATATCTTCCATGCTTGCAACGCAGTGCGATACTTCACTTTTTCGGTTAAATATTGGAGCAAAGGATGCTAAAACCCAAAAATGTTCACCCTCTTTGTTTTGAAGGTGAATCTCGCCCTTCCAAACCTCTCCTCTTTTTACGGATTCAATGGCCTGTATAAGGTTTTTACCCGAGTTGTACTCAACCTTCATTTCAAGAAGGTTTCTATGGATTGCATCGGTTAGTGAGTACCCTGTTAATTGGGTGAATGATGGGTTGATAAACTCAATATTTCCCGTTGGATTGGTAATAACAATACTTACAGGAGAGTTTTTAATCGCTTTCGAAAGAACGTAGAGGAAGTGTTCGGTTATTTTCTTTTTGGTAATATCAATCGAGATTCCGCCAATCTTCCAGTTATTGTCTATTCCAGGGAATCGAAATTTATGGGTAACGAAGGTTCTATCGTGTCCCTCCTTATCGGTTAAGGTTTCCTCAAGTTCTATTCGACCATGCTGAAGAACTTTCTCGTCTTCAAGCAAGATTCTTTCCCCCCAATCGGGTTTAAGCTCTTTGCTTAAATTCTTTCCAATTAGGTTGTCGAGCCCAAAGATATTCTTTAGGTGGGAATTTTGATATAGTAAAATTCCATTGTAATCCTTAATGAATACCCCAACAGGGAGGCTATCCATAAAGGTGGAGAACTGCTCCTCAGTTCTTTTTAGGGTATTTTCAACCTCGCACTTCTCGGTTATATCCTTAAAGTCTTCGATTATACCTAAAAATTCGCCGTTATTCCCGAGGAATGGAACAGCGGTGTGTTGGCATCGAATCTTTTTACCGCCTTTTTTAAATCGGACTTCTTCTGTTTCGATGCTGCTTTCCCCCTCACGAATCCTATCTAGCGGGCAATTAGAGGTATGGCAGAAAATACCAGGGAAGATGTCATAACACTTAGACCCTTCAATGGAATCGTTAGTTGTACCCGATATTTTGCAGAAAGAGTCGTTTACCCTAATAATATCATAATTCTTGTTGATAATCCTCATCCCATTCCCTGTGGAGTTAAAAATTTGATGAAGTTCAACATTGGTATCAAGTATTTTCTTGGTTCTTTCGGCAACTTCTCGTTCAAAGCTCTCTTCAATTTTAAAGAATCGCTCGATGAGCTGATCGAAGAATATTCTTATTAGCAGATAAGAAAGAACTACGATTATGAGGGTTAATAGTATTGATCGGATTAAAAAGTTATAAAAAGGCGCTTCGAGATTAGTGATGTCAACCGCAGCAATGATTATACCTGCTAATTCGTTATTGCCTTTTACGAACTCACCCGTTTTAACAAGGGAATAGTACTTATTGCTAATTTTTACTGTGCTCTTTTCACCAATAATGGGCTTGTCAAAAACCTTGTTGATAGTAAATTCGTTGAGGAAATCGGATTTCTCAAACGAGATTAACGAATAATCCTGGTTATAGACTGATGTTGTAATGCTCTTACTTGGGAGTTTATTCACAATATCAGTATTGATAAGCGTAAAGAACATTACCCCATTTATTCGTTCTAATGCTTTTATTCCTTTCTTATCTAGAACTCCAATTTCAATAAAACCATTCTCTCCTTCTTTAATAGGCGATTTTACGATATGATATAGCCCATTTGAGCACAGCTTAACCTTTTGATCTGCGGAATCGGTGTGTAAATTATCGGCAAAAGACCTGAGGACAAGTTCGATACCCGATTTTGACGTGTCGCCAAAAACTCTTATCCCTTCGGGGCTAAAGACCTGAATATTATCGCTACTGAATGATTGTTCGGTTTTTGATGCTAGTGCAAATGAATGGAAAAAAGAGGAGGAATCCTTTTCTTTTATTGATTGTAAAATTTTAGGAGATTCGCTGATGATTTGAAAATTTTTAAGGTAATCATCAACGGATCTACTGTAGAAATGGTTTAAATTCTGTCGGAATTCATTGACCTTAATGTCGATTAGTTGGTTTTTAAACCGTTGGTTTACTAGTATCGATTGATAATTGTAAAATAACGAAAGCCCAGCAATAATTAGGACAATCGTAATTATAATCCTTCGTCGGGAACTCTTCTCTTTAATAATAGCCTTTGATCTCAAAACAATAAATGCTTAATAAACTCTTCAAATGTAAAGTTATTTATTAGACCAAGAAATGCTAATTATTATGCTAATATTTTACACAATAAAGCATTTTTCTATAAAATAGTAATGAAATCAAGGGAAAAATAAACGAATAAAGAGATTTTACTTTTTGATAATCAGCACTTTTTCGGGGATTGAATTTTCGGTGTTGATGATTAAAATATAAACCCCTGGGGTTAAATTTTCCATTGAGATAGATTCAAGGTTAGAGCGGGAGCCCTTTTTTGTAAGCACAACCATCCCAAGGGAATTTATTACCGATATTTTATTAATCGGTTTTTCTGATTCGATGGTGAGAAGATTTCTTACAGGATTTGGAAAGATTTTTATATGAGTGCTATTAATAACAGGAGTAATTGTTGATTTAATGGATTTAACAATGGCCTTCCAACCACTAAATGTATCTTCTGTATCAGAATTAAATACAAAGGTAAGTGCTCCGTCTGCATTACTGGCTTGAACACTTCCTGGGGAATTGATTCCGCAATAGGTTCCTAAGATTGGACTACTTGTTGTTAAACCATTGTATATGGTTAAATTATCGTATTTACATGTACTATTTATTTCTAAATCAAAATTAATAAAGGAAACAGATATCTTATGCCCAGGGCTTTTGGGCTTAAATGTAAGCGTGTCGATTTCATTATTGCTGTAATTCGATGTTGGCCCCCCTGAATCATAGAATAGAATTGTATCTACCTCGAATGAATTGTTCGACATAATGATATGGCTAATTGTGTCCGTTGTAAATTGCCATACATTGCAGCCAGAATTATTTGATCCAACGATGTCGTTCCCAGGAATTACTCTCCAATAGTAGGTTTTACTTTTTTGGGGTATAAATGAATATTGTGGCTTGAAAACTCTGCTAGATAAAACTAAATTATCAGGCGATGAACCGAGATATACATCATAAAACGATGCAAATACCTCTGAATTCCAGATTAAAGTAGAAGATTGAACGAGTTGCTCGCCATCAGAGGGACTTACAATGCTTACACATGCAGGTATCTGAGGTTCTATGCATTCAACGGTTGCTTTCCAGCCTTTATTGATTGTATTATTGTCGGATATGAATTTAAAGGTAAGGTATTTACTTCTTGAAATGATCTCGTTTGGTAGCATTGTTCCAGAGAATGGGCTACCAGTAATTTGCTGGCTGTTTATGGTTGGACCATCATAAATATATAAAAAGTCGAAATCAGTTTCAGTTGAGAATTCTTTAAAAATAACTTTTAGCAAACTATTATCGTTTTGAGCAACAACGGTTAATGTGTAATTCTCGTTGTTCTTGTAGTCTCCGTTTTTACCCCCAGAATCAAAAAAATATGTATAGCATGAAGTAGTTGTACCGGTGTACATTTTAATGCTTGGTTGTGTAACCTCAATATTTTTCTCAAATGTTTGAGTCAACCCAGAGGGCTCATCAACTGTTGCTGATAGAATAACAGGAATGAGCAGCTCTTGATTAAGATCAGGTATAACTGAAATTGAAAAAGGAATAGTTACCAAGGTGTTGGATTCAAGAGAGAATGGTGAATTTTCAATATTGCTAACAGTAACTCTGTCCATTATACTATCCGGGATGCTTATACTAAAATTAATATTTTTAGCTACTGCATGGCCCTGATTGATTACTTGAACAAGTAAATGGCTGGTTTCTCCTGGGTTAAGCAAACTATCATTATTCCCTCCAGGCAAAGGATCCCCAATTTTCAATTTCTTAATTGAAAGGATAGGAGAATTTAACAGAATTCTTAGTTTCGATGTCCAAATACCCTGATCGCTATAGAACTTTAATGTAAAGGACGCAACATGCTGATCGGGAACATTTTCATGAACTTTAAATGCAAATGCTGAGTTAACATCAACATTATTAACTCCTACACCAAATGGAATATCAGAAATGCTAATCGAGTCATTGCCGTCTAAATAAATATAATCATCTAGCCCTAGTATTTTTACCTTAACGTTGGTAGCATCGTTAATTCCAATGTTTTTTATTTTCAGGTTAATATCGAACGATTCGTTGTAATCCGCTTTCGCATTGCCATTCGATAGTTGATCGTCAATTACGTAAGAATCAAGTATTAAGTAAGGACCAGTTGGTGAAATTGCTGTTATATTATCAATGATTGGGATTGTTTGCGGACGGGTAATAACAATGCTAACGCTACCTGTGGAGGTAATCGGGGTGATTGGAACGATTACTTCTCCAGTGTTATTGGCAAAAGCAGTTCCGAGAAGCTCATTATCTTTTGAAATGGCAATGTAGGAATTGACCATTGCATTAACCGTGAATGATGTTTCTCCAACTATAAGGTTAGGGCTATAGGATACCTGATTGCTTTCCGCTTCAGTAAAAAATGGTATTAACGATGGATCCCCAAGTACATTGTAGGCTTGCCAGTAGTATAGCGATGAGGGCTCAGTTGTAGGGAAGCCCTGAATGTTTACTTCGGTAACTGCTAGGTTGCCTGCAAACACAATACCTCCAGTTGTTACGTAGCTACTTACAAAGGAGGCATCGTATGCACCCGTAGTTGTTTCCTCGAAGGTTGGAACGTAGCCATTGTTATTTCCTTCTAATGGGAATGCCCCCACCGACCAGTAAAAATCTTCAAGCCAAAAGGTGTTGGGTGAAGAGCCGATATAGGTTACCGCCCCTTTGTTTTCAGCCCGAATCCAAGCTTCTCCCATGCACTCGGAGTACCCGAAATCGCCTGAAAGGCAACAGTTTCCAATGGCAAGAGGGTATTTATTCGTATTGCTAAAACCCGATATGTTGCTAGAATATAGCACAGGATTAGCCCATTCGTCTTGGTCGCAATGTGCGGTATAATTGATCAAACCCACTGCAATCCTATCCGAGCTATAGCAACCAGTATATGTTGATTCAGCATTGGGATTATTGGGATCATTTTGAACCCCATACTCGTTAACGGTTGAATACCCCTTTGCTGGATTAAAGTAATTGGCCGTTCCGTACTTAATGGTTGGCTGGCCAACTCGTGGATTCCAAACACCGTCTACCCCTGCGATAAGAGTAACTCTATTCAGGTAGCTGGGGTCATCAAACTGGTATTTTTCGTAGTAGAGGATTTTGGTAATTATATTTTCGAGCTGAGCAGGGGTTGATGCCGATAAACGACCGTAGTACATATCGGGGAACATATCTCCATCGATGCTTGCGTAGTATAGGTCTGTTAACTTATTCGTTGCTGAACCGGTAGCAGATGCTGCAACCTCTGTAACATCGCCTGCTATTACAAGGAATGAAGGCGCAGGGTTTTCGGGTGTTGCCGAGTTATACTCTTGCTGAATATATGCTTTTATTGCCGTTGGTGTAGTTCCTATATCATCAGTATATACCGTTTTAACATTAAAGCCTTTAAGTCTTTTCCACTCAATAAACGGTTGAAGATTTTGCTCAAATATCCGATTGCTGACTATTAACATCTTTACAGGATATTTGGTAAGATCGGGATGGTCTGTGTATGAACTCTTTATGGGTTGATCTAAGGCTTTATAGGTAATGTCGAAATAGGGCGAGTAGGTTTTGGCATCAAGCTTTTGCTCTTCATCCGAGGTTATTGCATTTGCAAATGTTACTTCAACATCAATATCATTATAAATTTTTAGCGAACCGCTAACGGCGTTATAATCAATTGGGTTAACAACAAGTCTCGCAATGGTTGCCGATCGGAGATTTCCAAGAACCTCAATGGTTGCAATCGGATTATTTGCATAAGAATTCTTAGCGTAGGCCGATTTGTTTATTTCAAACTTAACGATTGTAGTGTCTTTGTCCTTTGAAACCGAGAGTTGGTTTGGAAAAATAGGAAGGTTAATCCCATACTCTTTTAAGATTATTTCCTGTTCGGTGCTCGATATAACATTTACTTTAGGAGTTGATCCTTTTGGAATTCTTATAAGTTTCTTATATGCAGGCAGATTAGGTGAACCAACTTTACCATTGGGGTAAGAACCGTTGATCCAAATATTGGCAAAGGAGGAGCCATCCTTGGAAGTTTTGGTTCGACTAATTATTTTATCCTGAGAGAAAGAGAATCGTACACCTGTTCTTTTCTCCGATATCGATTTCGTTATATTGCTTTTTCTCCTCAATGGTATTTCGTGAACCTGCGCAAACGCAAAGTCGAAGCAAAGCATTAGTACTAGCGATATCGAAAAAGACCTTATCATAAGCTGTACGAGTGAATAAAAGGTTATCTTACATTAAACGATTATTGAACCTAATTTGTTTTAAAAATCTTTCGGGAATCGTCTTTAAACATAAAACAGTAATATTAACGATTTTATTAATAAAAGAAGAAATGGGAAGAAGGAGATTGTAAAATTCATCGAAATTCCTTTTTATCTTTGTGAAGTTCAGTAAAAAATAGAAAAATGAGAGTCGTTATTCAGCGAGTAGCTCAAGCTTCGGTTACTATTGCTAATGAAAAACATAGCCAAATTAGCAAAGGTTTGCTCGTTCTGGTCGGTATTGAGCAGGCGGATACAGATGAGGATATAGAATGGTTATGTGGAAAAATTGCACGCCTAAGATTATTTGACGATGAGAATGGTGTAATGAATCTATCCGTTCAGGATATACAGGGTGAAATTCTTGTTGTAAGCCAGTTTACCCTGCATGCCAAGACCAAAAAAGGGAATCGTCCATCGTATATTCAAGCGGCGCCACCCGAAATGGCAATCCCTTTATATAATAGGTTTGTTCAAAATATAGGGAAAGAGATATCGATGAAGATTGCAACCGGAGAATTTGGTGCGATGATGCAGATTTCGTTGGTCAACGATGGGCCAGTTACAATTATTATTGACTCGAAAAACAGGGAGTAATGGAGGATATTAATATTCGCGAAGCTCAAAAAATAGTAGATGATTGGATCAAAGTCCATGGAGTTCGCTACTTCAACGAGCTGACCAATATGGCTCTTTTGACCGAAGAGGTCGGTGAGGTGGCTCGAATTATTTCGCGGAAGTATGGTGAGCAATCATTCAAGGAGAATGATAATTCAAAGCAGCTAGGGGATGAACTTGCGGATGTTCTTTTTGTACTAATTTGTATTGCCAATCAAACGGGTGTTGACTTAACCGATGCTTTTAATAAAAGTATCGAAAAGAAAACCATGAGAGACTCTTCAAGGCATAAAGAAAACACGAAGTTATTATAGATGAATAATAGCATATAGTAATGATAGATTTGATTGAAGAAAGATTCTCCATTGAAGCGGATGAGATAGCGATTGAGAAAAACCTTTTGAAGATTAAAGAGATTGCAAAATCGAGGGAGAAGGATGCTGAAGTTCTAAAAAAATGTTTTAGCCTTATCGACCTAACCACGCTCAACTCAACCGATGGGGAGGAGAGGGGAAGGCAGTTTGCTAAGAAGTTAAGCGGTTTCAACAAGCAATACCCTAATTTGCAAAATGTAGCTGCAATTTGTGTTTATCCATCGTTGGTTGCAACGGTAAAGGAGAATCTAATCACCAAAAACGTAAAGATTGCATCGGTAGCCGCAGGGTTTCCTTCATCGCAGACCTTTATTGACATAAAACTATCGGAGTGTCAAATGGCCATTGAGTTTGGAGCCGATGAACTGGATGTCGTTATTTCACTAGGCGCATTTCTTGAGGGGGATTATTTTACCGTTTTTAGCGAATTGCAGCAGATAAAAGATGTTGCAGAGGAGACTCGCGTTAAGGTTATCCTTGAAACTGGAGCACTACCATCTCTTCAGGAAATTAAGCTTGCGTCATTCTTGGCCATGGAGGCGGGCGCAGACTTTATTAAAACATCAACCGGAAAGTTAGAGCCCGCTGCAACACCTGAGGCCATGTATGTAATGTGCGAGGCAATCAAGGAGTTTAACGAAAAGACTGGCAAAAAGATAGGTATTAAACCAGCCGGAGGGATAGCCAAAACAAGCGATGCAACATTGTACTATTCAATCGTTGAGCAGATTCTTGGTAATGAATGGCTTAACCCTGAGCTATTCAGGTTGGGTGCAAGTAGATTAGCAAACAACCTCCTTTCAGATATAACAGGGAAAGAGGTTTCGTATTATTAATTCAGTTTTTTTCTTGAAACAAAGAGGCTAGCATACGCTAGCCTTTATTGTAGCCCCACCCAGACTCGAACTGGAATTTAAAGTTTAGGAAACTTTCGTTCTATCCCTTGAACTATGGAGCCAGCTTATTTGAGCTGGCAAAGTTAATATTTTTTTAAAAGTCAGCAACTATCGTCGAAAATCAATCAAGCAGGTTTATTGTTCAGCGCGATCAGAGACAATTGTTAATAACTTTTGATTATTGTTAATTCTTCAACGCCTAATCGAGTATCATATATTTCATCATAACGTAATTTGGCATAAAATTTAATGTTTTTTGAAAAAGGTGTAGAATTAAGATTTACAGGCTTTTGTACCAATAGTTTTGATTTTTTTTTTGATTCAGCTGAAATAAATGCATCTGAAAGTACATCGGGTTCTATAAATGTTAATATTTGCACTTGTTTTTTAAAAATATTCTTAGCAAAGGCTAAGCATTATTAACCTAAAAATAATTTTTAAGCGTCTAGCCATGGACAAACAGAAGCAGCAGAAGCTGGTTTACATGATCAACGAATTCACCGAGGAGGACGAACCTCCGAGTACCATCGACCTCAGCACCGAAGAAGCTGAGGTGTCGATCCGCTTCAACAAGGTTGGAGCGCGTGTATCCAACGAACGAATTGGGATAAGCCAAAAATCCCTAGATTTCTTATCAAAGCACTATCCTTCCGCTACCGAAAAGGATTGGAACTCGTGGCAGTGGCAAGTAAAGAACGGAATTACCTCAATCAGCCAGCTACGCCAAATCCTAGACCTTTCAGAACAAGAGCTACTTGCTATCGATCACGATAAGTATGCTCTACCATTAAGGATTACTCCTTACTATGCTAGTCTTTTATCTACTAGTAATCCTGATCAGGCTCTTCGTCGTACAATGGTGCCAACCATTAAAGAGGTTTCCATTTCAAAAGGTGAATCAGAAGATCCTCTCGGAGAGGAGCACCATAGCCCTGTTCCAAATTTGGTTCACCGTTACCCCGACAGGGTTCTTTTCCTATCCACAGGGTTTTGTTCTGCATATTGCCGCTATTGCACCCGTTCACACATGGTAGCAAAGGATAAGTGCCACATTGGAATAAAAGCGTGGGAACCTGCACTACAATATATAAGAGATCATTCCGAAATACGCGATGTACTTATTTCAGGTGGAGATCCTCTTACCATGCCCGATCCTCATATTGAGTATTTGCTATCATCGCTTAGATCGATACCTCATGTTGAGATGATTCGGATTGGAACGAAAGTTCCAGTGGTGCTGCCACAGCGTATTACCAAAACCTTGGCCAATATGCTTAAGAAGTATCACCCGCTTTACATGAGCATCCACTTCACTCACCCCGATGAGCTTACCCCTGAGGTAGCCGAAGCTTGCAACAGACTTGCCGATGCTGGAATCCCATTGGGAAGCCAAACAGTTCTGCTGAAAGGGGTGAATGATGATTTAGATACTATGAAAGATCTAATGCATGGCGTATTAAAAATAAGGGTCAGACCATATTATCTCTATCAGTGCGATCCTATACCTGGATCTGGACACTTCAGAACCCATGTGGCTAAAGGCCTCGAAATCATTAAAGGCTTGAGGGGATTTACATCAGGATACGCTGTACCCACATTCGTTATTGATGCTCCTGGCGGAGGTGGAAAAATACCATTGCTCCCCGAGTACTTTCAGGGTTCCGATAACGGCGAGATCTTTTTGAAAAACTACGAGGATAAAATTTACACCTATCCCGATTTTTAACTATACATAGATAAACCCCACCCCATTCGGAATGTGCATTTTATGCATATCGAATGGGGTTACTTTTTTGTAGCATACGATTCTGATTTATTATCTTTTTTGAAAGTTTTTTAATTATATTGGTGTATTAAATTATTAGTGTAACAATCAGATAATCATTATATAGTATGACAACAGTTGGTCTAACATACGATTTACGCAGCGACTACCTAAAAGAAGGATATTCCGAAGAAGAAACCGCTGAATTCGATTCCGAGATAACCATTAGCTCTGTCGAAAAAACTTTGAAAGAACTTGGGTATAAAACTCAAAGAATTGGTAATGTAAAAGCATTAATAAAGGCTCTTAACGAAGGTGCTCGATGGGATCTTGTGTTTAATATTGCTGAAGGAATGTACGGGATAGGTAGGGAGGCGCAAGTTCCTGCTCTATTGGATGTATATCAAATTCCATACGTTTTTTCAGATCCATTAGTGCTTTCATTAACTCTACATAAAGGATTAACAAAGAGAGTCATAAGAGATTGTAAAATTCCAACCGCCAATTTTCATATTATTGAAAAACCTTCAGATTTAACCAGTGTAAACCTCAGCTATCCCTTGTTTGCAAAACCTGTTGCTGAAGGAACAGGTAAGGGAATCGATAGCCGGTCCAAAGTTAATTCGAAAGCCGAGCTTGAGAAACTTTGTGTTGAACTATTAGCGCGTTTTAAGCAACCTGTTCTGGTTGAGGAGTATTTACCTGGACAAGAGTTTACCGTTGGTATCGTTGGAACAGGCGATGATGCAAGGGTTGTTGGCGTTATGGAAATTGTTATTACCCCTAAGGCGAAGGAGAGCACATACTCGTATCATACTAAAGAGAACTGGAGAGGGATTGTTGAATACCCTATGGCTACAGGCGATGTGGAAAAGAAATGTATCGAAGTTGCATTAGGTGCTTGGAGAACCCTAGGATGCCGCGATGGTGGTAGGGTTGATTTAAAGATGGATGCCACCGGCACTCCAAATTTTATTGAGGTTAACCCCTTAGCCGGCATTAACCCTGAACACTCCGATCTTCCAATGCTAGCAGGGAAAAAAGGGTTGACTTTCAATCAGCTCATCGATATGATTATGAAATCCGCTTTAAACCGAATCAACTAGATATTTATGGACAAATTAAAGGCAGTAATCCTCTACAACGAACTCTCCGAGAACGCTGGACCTGACGAAGCGGATGTGCTAGAGCAGGTAAACATCGTTGCTGAAAATTTCGAAAAACTTGGGATAAGCTACACAAAGCAAACATTTTCGTTGAACCTACGAAAGGTTGAGGAGGAGCTTTTAAAAGCAAAACCCGATTTTGTTTTCAACCTGGTTGAGGGGGTCGATAATAAGGGTGATCTTATATTTCTTGCACCCGCACTGCTTAACTCATTGAAAATCCCATTTACAGGAGGAACTTTAGAAACCATTTTCATTACCTCATCAAAAACACTCGCAAAGGAGAGGATGAGGAATGGAGGAGTTCCAACCGCATACTGGTATCATGGTGAGGGCGAGTTTAAGCCCGAGAATGGTAAAAGGTACATTGTTAAACCCATTTGGGAGGATGGATCATTAGGCTTAGATGAGCATTGCGTTTTTTGGTGGAACGAGGAGGGATTAGCCAAAGCGGTCAAAGAATTAAATCCTGCAACCCATTTTATTGAGGAGTTTATCGATGGGCGAGAGTTTAACATTTCGATTTTAGCCGGGAAGAATGGCCCAACGGTTCTGCCTCATGCCGAGATTCTTTTTGATGGATATGAGGGAGACAAACCCAAAATTATGGGCTATGCTTCAAAATGGATTGAGGATAGCTTCGAGTACAACAACACTCGTCGCACCTTTGAGATGAGCCAAGAGGACGAAATCTTGCTAAAAAAATTGACAGAGATAAATCATAGGTGTTGGGATGTTTTCAGGCTTAATGGTTATGCTCGAGTCGATTACCGGGTTGATAAACATGGCAATCCTTGGGTACTTGAAATAAATGTTAACCCTTGTATCTCACATAGTGGAGGATTTTATGCTGCTTGTGAAAGGGCAGGTATTCCTTTTAACAATGCTATAGAAAGAATTATAAATGATATACCCTCAAATAAAAGAAAGCAATGAGCAATTATGCATTAAGATTCGAGCCACTCCCTGGCGACGTTGAAAACGTTCGTGAAATAATCCAATCTTCAGGCTTCTTTTTAGAGCATGAAATTCCTGTTGCCCTTGAACTTGTTGAAGATGCTATTGAAAAGGGTGATAAAAGCGATTACTTTTTTGTATTTGCAATGGATGGTGAGCGCACCATATCCTACGCTTGCTATGGAACGATTGCCTGCACAAAAAACAGCTACGATTTATATTGGATTGCAACACATCAGGATTATAGGGGGAAAGGAGTAGGTTCACTAATTATCAGGGAAACCGAAAAAAAAATAAAATCTATAGGCGGAAGAGCAATTTACATTGAAACCTCATCGAAACCCCTTTATGTTCCAACCCAAAGCTTTTATGAAAAGCATGGATACTTAAAAGAAGCCGTACTTAAAGATTATTATGATATAAATGATTCTAAAATAGTCTATTCTAAGCATATATAGAATATATTATATTATTTTACATTATACAGCCATATCATTATTTTGATATGGCTATTTGTTTATATTTCAAAGTACTCATAGTTAGCGCTATATGATTAACCATTGCAGGATAAAAATAGTTAATAAAAAAATTCGTACTTTTACATACATATTTTCTTACAATTCATTATTTTTATAGGCAATAATATTTTAAATCGTAACTAGAATGTCCGAATACTATCAGGTTGATGCCATCGACCAAAAAATACTCTCCTATTTGGTTAAGAATGCTCGAATGCCATTTCTAGAGATTGCCCGCGAGTGTGGAATATCAGGCGCAGCAATTCATCAGAGAGTTAAGAAGATGGAAGATGCTGGCATTATCGCTGGCTCAAGGATGAATGTTAAACCGAAAGCGTTAGGCTTTGATGTTTGTGCTTTTGTTGGCGTTCAATTCTCTGCATCAAATCAGTACCACGGGGTAATCGATGCGCTGAAGCTTATGCCTGAGGTGGTAGAGTGCCATTTTATTACAGGCTCTTACGCTCTTTTACTTAAAATTTTCTGTAGGGATAATGAGCATTTGATGGATGTACTTGTTAGGAAAATCCAGAATATACCAGGTATTGCAAATACCGAAACCTTTATCTCGCTCGATCAAACCATCGAGAGGCAAGTTTACGTTAAGGACAAATGGGTAATTAAGGGGAAAAAGGATAAAAGCAAAACCATAGAGGAGATAAATGATTAACCTATTATCAGATGTATTTTGAAATTTTTTCGATCAGCTCTTCCCTTTTAATGGGTTTTGTAATATAATCGTTACAACCCACTGCATAGCTCTTGTCTTTTTCGTTATTTAGCGTATATGCTGTTTGAATGATAATAGGAATACTATTTTCCTTCATTCGAATCTCTTTTGTAGTCTGAATACCATCCATCAAAGGCATTTGAATATCCATAAGTATAAGGTGAACTATTTGCTTCTCGAGCATTTCCATCACCTCTTTCCCATCCTTAGCCCACAGAAGATTTACATTTGTTAGTTTTAAGAAAGCTTTAATCAGCTTAAAATTTGAGACAGCATCTTCAGCTACAATAATTGTTTTACCCGTTAAATCGAGTTCAAGGTCTAATTTGGTCATATTTTTTATGTTAGGATCATTTAATTGTTCAGGGTTTTTTGTTGGAAGGGTAAAATAGAAGGTTGACCCTTCGTTAATAACTGAATCAAACCAAATATTACCGCCAAGGAGATGAATTAGCTCTCGGCATATTGTAAGCCCAAGCCCTGTTCCGGGGAAAAGCATAGCTTCTGGTTCGGAGTTGAACTTGCTAAACCTTTCGAAGATGGCCTCTTCATTGCAAGGGGCAATTCCAATACCTGTGTCTTTAACAAAGAAAAGCGTTTTATACGGATTATTTTGTTTGAATCCAATCACAATGGATCCTTTGTGGGTAAACTTTAAGGCGTTAGAGATAATATTGGATAATACTTGTTTTAGCCTATTAGAATCGGTTAAAATTTCAAGCGATTCTAAATTATGATTATAGTCCAACATAATGCTTATATGGCTCTTGTTGATTTTATGCTTTTCCATCTCGAATAGTGCTAAGAGTTCATTTAGAAGTGCCGAGATAGATACTGATGTGATATTGGTTTTTATTTGACCTGATTCAATCATTGAAATATCGATTATATCATTAATCAGGTTCATTAATATATCAGCATTGCTATTTATTTGTTTTACGTATTCCATCCTTTCTTCAGGTAAGGTCTCATGTTCAAGCAGATTTGAAAAGCCAACGATAGCATTCATGGGAGTTCTGATCTCATGCGACATATTCGCAAGAAATGCTGTTTTTAGCATATCCGATTCTTCAGCCTTATCCTTGGCAATTTTTAAATCTTTGGTTCGATCGTCAACAAGTGCTTCAAGATGATCCTGATGACGATGTAATTCTTCTTCAACTATCTTTCGCTGATTGATCTCTTCGAGTAGCTGACGGTTTATTCTTCCCCTAAACCTCATTCTACTGTAAATTAGGTATATTATTAGGATAAGGAAAAATGCGGTAAAAGCTAAAAGGACACTCAAAATAGTTAATTTTTTCCGTTGGATATTTTCAAGTTCCTGCTCCTTTGAAAGGAGTTTAATCTGCTTTTCTTTGGTTTGTAAATTATATTTTGCATCAAGCTCTATGAGAAGATTTCTTTTCTCATCGCTATATAGCGAATCGCTTAGCGCTTTATTCTTAGAAAGCGCAATGTAAGCTTCGTTAAACCGATTGGTCTCAGCGTATAGCTCCGATAGGGAAAGATAGATTGTTACCAATAACGTTCTTATTTGAGCTTTTTCCGCTAATTTTTCCGCTTCTAAAAGTGATTCCTCAGCAAATTTGTATTGTTTAATTTTCAGATACGACTGTCCCAAGAATTGATATGAGTCGGTGATACCTGCGATGTAATTTATCTTGGTATAATTGCGGTTCGACTGGGTAAAGTAGCTGATAGCTTTTGAGTAGTCTTTCTGCCTGAAATATATTATGCCAATATTGTGTTGGGTAATTGTATAGCTTAACTTATTGTCATATTTGCTCTTAATCTCAAGAGAACGGTTAAGAAAATCTAGCGCCTTTGAGTATTGACCTAAATCAATATAGACCTGACCGATATTATTCAAAGCTTTTGACATTCCAACTTGATCGTTTTTTGCCTGACAGCTGGTTAACGATTTCTGATAAAAGTCTAATGCTATTCCGTATTCTCGAAATGAATAGTAAATATTTCCAGTTTCACGAACAATATCAGCTAGCTTATTTTGCTGATTGAGCTTCTCGACTAGAGTGAACGTTTTTTCGGAGTATTCGATAGCCTTTTTAAAATCACCAATTTTTGTGTAAATCAGTGCGTATATTCGGTTGATTTCAATAAGGTTTATGCTATCATTTATTGATAATGTTAGTGCCTGCGATTTTTCAAGTTGTTCAATCGCATTAGCATATTCACCATTAATGAATAGCGCTTTCCCAATAATTATTTCTGCAATTACCTGCTTATTAGGGCTATTAAATTTTTTGGCTAAAGCAATCGCAATTCTTGCATATTCAATTGATAGAGCCGTGTTTGAGTTATTATAATCATTCGCTGATTTGATAAGCAGTTCAAGCCTAGATGAGTCTGACGATTGGCTTAATACTTTATTTATGCTATCGGGGCTAATAATATCCTCTGCTCTGCTATTTGTTGGAGTATTTATTAACAAATACAGTATAAGAGGGAGGGCTAAGCCTTTACTGCATGAAATAAGAAAAGACTTGAACATAACTCTTTGTTTATGCTACAATTTATGTAAGTTACAAAAGAAAAGCAAGTTATTCTCGGAAATAAAAAATGCCCTTGTTTAGGGGCATTAGGGGTTTAAAATCGAAGCTAATTTATCAGCTAGTAATCTTCATCTTCCTCTTCATAGTCTTCTTCATCAAATTCATCGTTTTTGTAATCCATGTCGATGTCTTCAAGCTCATCAATCTCTTGAATCAACGACTGCTTCTGATTCTTCTCTTTTTTAATGGGCTTTAGTTTTTTTGCCCTTTTCAGCTCTTCTGAACCGTAATTAGCAATTACGGGCTTCTGAATTTCCTTTCTTGATTTCATTTCTGGAATAATTAGAAACGGTGTTAAAATTAAGTTTTTAATTTAATTGAACTTGTGATTATTATGGTTGGTTAATTTAGTCTTTGGTTTTTTCGGGAAGTCGAATTTGCAGATTTTTTTAATATCTAATTTCTTTTGGCTCGAATAAAAGTGATTTACTATAATGTTGTTAATGCTTCTCAATTTTTGGCAATTTTGGAAAAATTATTTTTTTTTCAAAATTTTTTTCAATGATTTACATCTACATCCTAAATTATAGGATTAAGCATTGATTTATGGTTTTGTTCCATAAAATCATTTATACCTTTGTGGCAACAAAAAGGTTTTATGGCAACGGGTATTATTATCAATCAACTTTTAATTTTTGGTCTTTTGATGATGGTTGGTGCTGTTGCATCAAAACGAAAGATTTTAAACGATGAATCAAAGGACTTTTTGGCACGAATCATTATTGATATAACCTTACCATTCCTTATATTTTCAACCTTTTCGCACCTTGAATTTGATATAAAGCTATTTAAGAACGGACTTTTTGTTTTCACACTGGCTTTTGTTAACCTTGGATTTTTATATGTAACCGGAGCGGTATCTTCACGTCTTCAAAGGCTTGGGAAACCTCAAGAGATGGTGCATACTCTTCATACCATGTTTGGGAATATTGTATTCTTAGGTTTTCCTCTGTTTGATGCTTTATTCCCTGGAGGTATTGGAGTTTTTTATGCAGCGGTATACCAATTAGCATCTAATTCTTTAACATTTACTTATGGCGTTTATCGTTTAAGTTCAGGAACCCAAAAATCAGGTTGGAAGAGCTTGCTCAATGCGAATACAGGAGCCATCGTGCTAGGCTCGTTAATCCTTGTTTCGAGGATTGAACTGCCCAAATTTATTGTTGATGCTTTTGCAGGACTTGGTAAATGTACGAGCCCGCTTTCGATGGTTTATATTGGAGCACTTCTGGCAGGGATGAATATTAAAAAGGCTTTTAGAATTGTTAGCGTCTTTATTATTAGCTTTAATAAACTTCTACTTGCTCCAATTATCTTAGGATTGATATATATATTTCTGGTAAGAGTTTTACATCTCGATATTGCCCGCGAAGCCCTTTTCGTACTTGTTATGCAAGCAGGTATGCCGTGCCAGACAATAATTGTTGTTTTAACTCGACGATATGGTGGCGATTATCACCTTGCAGCAAGCAACCTATTCGTCTCAACCCTGTTCAGTATTATTACCTTGCCTTTACTTTACATCTTTTTAGAAAATGTAATTCTTTGGTTGTAATCATTTCTGTCAATTGTTGGGCATTCGTTCTTTTTTCGAATATCTTTTTGTCTTACCATTTTTAGTTATATATTTGTAACCATTGTATAAGGTTAAACAACATGGTTATGAATGAATATTTAACACTTACAGAAGCCTCCGAACTAATTGGAAAAAGCAAAGAAACTCTCAGGCGCTGGGATAGAGAGGGAAAACTATCTGCGGTTCGTGAACCTATGAGTAACTACCGAGTTTATAAACGAGAACAAGTCGAAAGATTATTTGCTGACTTTTTAAGTGTTGATGTCAAGGATACAATAAATAATTATGTTGAGCCTTACAACGAATACACCGTATTAGAACTTTTTGCAGGTGCTGGTGGTTTGGCAGTCGGAATGGAAAAAGCAGGTCTGAAATGTGTCGCATTAAACGAAATTGATAAATGGGCTTGTCAAACATTAAGAAAAAACCGTCCAAATTGGAAAGTATTGGAAGGTGATATTAAATCATTTAATTTTACTGAATACTACAACAATATTGATGTTGTTACTGGTGGATTTCCTTGTCAAGCGTTTAGTTATGCTGGAAAAAAATTAGGACTTGCAGATGCAAGAGGAACGCTTTTCTATGAATTTGCAAGAGTTGTAAAAGAGGTAAATCCTCCGATTTGTATTGGAGAAAATGTCCGTGGTTTATTAAGTCACGAGAATGGAAAAACGTTGCAAGGGATGATTTCAATTTTAGATGAAATTGGATATAATGTTGCTCCTATTCAAGTGTTGAAAGCCATAAATTATAGAGTACCGCAGAAAAGAGAACGATTGATATTAGTCGGAATTAGAAAAGACATTGACTTACAATATGAATATCCAAAACCACATAAAAGAATTTATGATTTAAAAGATGCCTTGAAAAAAGGCGAACTATTTAATACAGATGTACCTAAGTCAAATGGTGCAAAATATCCACAAAGTAAAATAGCTGTCTTAGATTTAGTTCCGCAAAAAGGATATTGGCGTGATTTGCCGCTTGAAATACAAAAAGAGTTTATGGGTGGCAGTTTTCATTTAGGTGGTGGAAAAACAGGAATTGCAAGACGTATCGGTTGGGATGAACCCTGTTTAACGCTTACCTGCAGTCCTGCGCAAAAACAAACGGAAAGATGCCACCCAGATGAAACGCGTCCGTTTACCGTTCGTGAATATGCCAGAATTCAAACCTTTCCTGACGATTGGAAATTTGAAGGTTCAATAGCACAGCAATACAAACAAATTGGAAATGCTGTTCCTGTTAATTTAGGTACCGAGATAGGTTATTCTATTGTAAAATTCCTGAATCAATACTATAACTTGTTAAAGCCTAAATAATAGCTGAAATTCTCAAAAGTTATTTGGTCTAAAATATTACGCTTGCTCGTTTTGATTTCGGATTTGATTTCGTTTAATGCTGAGTTTTTAGCAATTTCTTCGCTTTGGTCGCTTGAATTCAAATAGTCGTTAATAGCAATTGGTAAAGCCTTGTAAAGCTTAAACATTGCATCTTCTTGTCCAGTTAGCAAAGCGTAAAACCGGTCTCCCGAAATTTTGTAAACCCTACTATGGCTATATTCTTTTCCGTTGATGTCGCCACTCCATAATTCACAAAAACTTCCTTTTGCTAAAACCTGCACCCAATAACACTTTGCTTTTTTGTAGTCGTTTGCATAACGAGCTAATTTTTGAAATAGTGCTTCGGCTGCGCTACTATTCATTGTGTTGTGTTTGTTCTTTATATCTGCAAACAAAGTGTCATCTTTGGCTCTGATATCATAACCTTTCAGATTCCCTGCTTCAAAGCCTCTTATTCCACCTAAAATTTGTTCGTGAAAAGTTCCGATGGAGTTGTTGGTCGATTTGTCTATTTGCCTTAATACTTCTGATTGAATAAGGTTTTCTTCGTCTATGTCATTAAACTTTGCATCAAATGTAAGTTTGATGGTATCCACTTTGTTTGAGTAAAAATTCTCTTTTGTAATATTACTTTTTGCCTTCAAATAAGCCTTGTGAAGATTGCTAATGCAATCCAATAAATGGTCATCTGATATAAAGCTTACATATTTATTTTTCATATTATTTAGTCAAATTAGTCAGTTGTAAAGATATTACTAAAAGTGTAACTATTCACCACGGAGAAACGGAGGGCACAGAGTTACACAGAGAAAATATTTATGTTTTTCGTGTTAGAGATTCTTTTGCATTATGATACTCAGTCGTTTTTTATATTTGCCTCTGTGGTTCTCCGTGCTCTCCGTGTCTCAGTGGTTTTTGTTCAATTCGACTACTGCTGAATAGTTACCTAAAAGTCAATTTTAGTTCTTCGCTCAAATGTAGCTATCTGCTAAGAATGACAACCAACTGTCAACTATCAACTGTCAACCTTTTTTAGTGAGCCGCTAACCAATTATCGCCAACTCCTACTTCAACCTCAAGGGAGACTGATATTTGGGCTGCATTAACCATCTCGCGATGAACAATATCTTTCACCTGCTCAATTTCAGGTTTGTACACGTCAAGCACAAGCTCATCGTGAACCTGAATAATCATCTTTGATTTGAGTTTTTGTTGGATTAGCTGATTGTGAATTCTAATCATGGCAATTTTTATGACATCAGCAGCTGAGCCCTGAATAGGCGCATTAATCGCATTTCGTTCGGCTAAACCCCTTACGGTTCCATTGCTTGAGTTGATATCGGTTAAATATCTTTTGCGGTCAAATATGGTAGCTACCCACCCTTTTTCGCGGGCATTCCGAACGCAGCTATCCATATACTCCTTAACACCGGTATAGGTTCCGAAGTATCCATCGATAAGATCTTTGGCTTCAGTTCTCGAAATGCTTAACCGTTGTGATAAGCCGAATGCTGAGATACCGTATATCATCCCGAAATTTGCCGTTTTTGCTCTGCTTCGTTGCTCACGGGTTACCTCGTTTAGCGGAATCTTAAAAATTTTGGCAGCTGTGGCTGTATGAATATCCTCTCCCTGTTGAAACGCTTCAAGCAACGATGCATCCTTACTCATGTGGGCCATCAATCTTAGCTCAATCTGCGAGTAGTCGGCCGAAAGGATTACGTATTCATCGGATGAGGGGACGAATGCCTTTCTAATCTCACGTCCTTTCTCATCACGGATAGGAATATTCTGTAGGTTTGGATTGTTGGAACTCAATCGACCTGTTGAGGCAACAGCCTGATTGAAAGATGCATGAATTCTTCCTGTTTTTGGATTAACTAAAAGAGGAAGAGCTTCAATGTAAGTGGAAAGTAACTTCTTTAATGAACGGAAATCTAATATCTTATCGATAATTGGATGGTTCTCTCTATACTTTAAAAGTTCATCTTCGCCGGTGGCGTACTGCTTCGTTTTGGTCATCTTAACATCCGAGGCAATCTTTAGCTTTTCGAAGAGAACTTCACCGAGCTGCTTCGGCGATGAGATATTCAAATCAGAAACACCCGACATCTCTTTGATAGAATCATCGAGAGCGATAAGCTCTAAATTCAACGTTTTTGCGTAATCATTCAAATCCTGCGAGTTGATTTTCACACCTGCACGTTCGATATCTGCTAGCACTTCGATTAGAGGCGCCTCAATGTTTTTGTAAAGGTCAAATAACCCCTCATCAACAAGGCGTTTGTGCAAAATCTGTTTTAGCTGAAAGGCTAAATCGGCATCCTCACTAGCGTAGATTGATATTTTATCGAGGGGTACGCTTCGCATCGAAATCTGATTAACACCTTTTTTGCCAATCAATTCCTCAATTTCTATGGGTCGATATCCAAGAAGATGTTCCGACAGGTAGTTAAGGTTATGCCTCAAATCGGGCTCAACCAAATAGTGCGCTAGCATGGTATCGAATAAAAATCCTTTTAGTTGGATATTGTAATTTTTGAGCATCAAAAGATCAAACTTGATATTCTGCCCAATTAAGGTTTTTTCAGTATTCTCAAGTATTTCCTTGAACTCAAAGACAATCTTTTTTGCTTCAATTTGGTCGGCAGGAATTGGAACATACCAAGCCTTAAAAGCTGCTGTGGCAAATGATAATCCAACCAATTGCGATGAGAACAGGTCGAGGCCTGTTGTTTCCGTATCAAAGGCAAACTCTGTAGCTTTATTCAGCTCTTCAATCAGCGTTTTTCGTTCTTCAAGGGTTGATGCTACTCGATAGTCGTATGTGAAATCATATAGGGTTTTTAAGCTGTGAGTTAGAGTTACAGGTTGTGCAGCAACTTCGCCAAACAGATTTCCCTGTACAAAGGTTTCCTTTTTGGGTTCAGGCTTTTCCGATTTTTGGGTAGGAAGTTCTTTAAGCATTGATTTGAACTCAAGATCTTCAAGCATTCTTTTGAATTCAACGCCATTGGGCTCTTTCCTGATGAAAGTATCGATATCAATATCAAGGCAGATATCCGTTTTGATAGTTACCAAAGTTCTTGATAGAAGTAATTGCTCAACCGATGATTCAACATTTATTTTTTGTGCTTTCGAAAGCTTATCGGTGTTCTGAAGAATATTGTCAATGGAACCAAATTTGGAAATAAGGTCGGCAGCAGTTTTTTCACCAATACCCTTAACGCCCGGAATATTATCCGATGTGTCGCCCCAAAGAGCTAGAATATCGATGAACTGAGATGGTGTATTTATTTTATAATCAGCGCAGAATGATTCGGCAGTAATTGTTTCCAAATCGCCACCTCCCTTGCCCGGTTTGATGATTTTAACATTTGGAGAAAGCAGCTGTCCATAATCCTTATCAGGTGTAAACATATACACCTCGAAACCTAGCGGGTCGGCTTTTGTGGCAAGGGCGCCAATAATATCATCTGCTTCGTAGCCTTTTAGCTCAACAATTGGGATATTCATAGCGGTTAACAACCGCTTGATGATAGGAACGGCTGTTCTAATATCCTCGGGGGTTTCTTGCCTATTTGCTTTATAGGCTGGGAATAGTTCGGTACGAAAAGTAGGTCCCGAAAGGTCGAACGCAACGGCTATGTGGGTTGGCTCAATTCGTTTTATAGCATCGAGCATAAACTTGGTAAAACCATAAATTGCAGATGTATTAAGGCCTTTGCTTGTTCTTATTGGACGATTAATGAATGCAAAGTAGGCTCTATAAATTGATGCATAAGCATCAATGAGAAGAAGTTTTTTTGGCATTTAGAGTTTTATTAAAGATTATCGGATGCGTACCACTCTGCAAAAGAGGTTGCTGTTTCGTTGAGTTTCAGATGATGCAGTTTAACACCCTCAGGCAAACGCGATGAAATCAACTCAGCAAAATAGGGCAGAAGATTCTCGCAGGTTGGCTGAAATGGCAGCGATTCCACTTTGCCAAAACTCTCTGCTCGTAAGGTTTTTAGCATCGATGAGCTTTGGTTTAGCAGCAGGGCATGGTCGAACCGGCTTATTATTGTGCTATTAACAATTCCCTTTAGGTCTCCAAAGTCCATTATCATTCCAAGTTTTGGGTTCGATACCGACGATATCGGACTACCAATTACTGTTACAAACAGAATATATGAATGACCATGAATATTGCGGCAAGCACCATCGTACCCTTCAAGGGCATGGGCTAGCTCGAAATGAAACTCTTTGGTTAACCTTATTATGGACATACAGGTTGGTTTTGGTTTATTAAATTGATATAAACTATTCGGTGGTATATAAAACAATTGCCACAGATTCACAGATTTAATGGATAAAAAATATCAATAGCTAAGATGGATTTGAAGTACAATTTATAGAATATTTTCAGTTTTTTCTAAAATCTGTGAATCTGTGGCTTTTTTGAAATATTAAAATCATTAATAATATCACTGATAAATTACATTAGATAAAAAAAGGATTGCTGTTAACAACCCTTTGCCAAATAATTGCAAAGCGCTATACAGTGCACCTTCCAATGCAATCGAGTATTTTTCCAAGGTTATCGTTTTTCAAAAAATAGTGGGTATTCTTACCCTCTCGCTTTGAGGCTAAAACGCCCTTATCTTTCAAAATACCTAAATGATGAGAAGTTGTTGATTGTTCAATTTCAAGCTTCTCGTGAATTTCGGTTACGGTCATTCTTCTGCCATCCTCAAGCAGGCTGATAATGGAAATTCTCATCGGGTGAGCAATTGCTTTAAGCATATTTACTGCTTGCTCAAGCTGCTCGATACTTAACTCTCTTCTTTGTTGTAGCATGATTTGATGGTAGTAGAATCAAATACAAATATATGAATATTTCACTATCTCTTAATCCGATTAAAAATTCAATGTAACTATTCTGTTGTAATCGAAATGAACAAGAACCACGGAGACACAGAGGACACTGAGAATAGGTGAGAACAAAAGTTTTGATTATCATTTTATGATCTACATAATTGGAAAAAATGTATTTGTTTTCGTAAATGATTATGCTCGAATTAATCCTTAGAAGACGAAGAATCAGCTAATCGAATAGATTTTTTGAGTTAACAGGAACATTTCCTGTCGCCTATTTTGGGTTAAGGTTTCTATTCTGTAGACAATAAAACATAACTCTGTGTTTTCTGTGTCTCCGTGGTTATTTGTTTCAATGCAATTAATTTCTTGCAGATTGCAACCCAATGCTTAAAATTTTGTTGTTTTGCTTAGAATTCATATCCATTAAGCTGTGAAGGATTAAAAAAATAGTTACTTTTCCTTTTTAAAATTTCTTCCCGAATGTCGATATTAGATGAAATAAAGAAACCCGTTGATCTTGATTTAGATAAGTTTGAACCCTATTTCAGGAGTTCAATGAGTTCAAAGGTTCCACTCCTCGATGTTATTACCAATTATATATATCGGCGAAAAGGAAAACAGCTGCGTCCTTTGCTCGTTTTTCTGTCGGCAGGGCTAAATGGAAAGATTAACCAATCAACCTACGTTGCAGCTGGAATGATTGAACTTCTTCATACTGCAACCCTAATTCACGATGATGTGGTGGATGAGGCCTATGAGCGGCGAAGTTTTTTTTCAATCAATGCCTTGTGGCGATCCAAAATAGCGGTTCTTGTAGGTGATTACCTGCTTTCGAAAGGGCTTCTTTTAGCCATTGAAAAGAATGAGATAGAGCTACTTCGAATTATGAGTCAAGCGGTTAAGGATATGAGCGAGGGGGAACTTCTTCAGATTGAAAAATCGAGGAGGATGGATATCAACGAATCGACGTATTTCGAAATCATTGAGAAAAAAACGGCAAGCCTTTTGGCCTCCTGCTCTGCAAATGGTGCTAGTTCAGTCGGAGCAACCCCCGAATTGGTTCAGCGGATGAAAGATTTTGGGCTATACCTTGGTATTGCTTTTCAGATTAAGGATGACCTTTTCGACTATCAACCCAAGGGGATAATCGGAAAGCCCACTGGGAATGATATTAAGGAAAAAAAATTAACGCTACCTTTAATTCATTCCCTTTCTAATGTCAGTAAAAAGAAGCAATCCGAAATATTAAAATTGGTTAGGAGCAGTAAAAGGAACAATAAATCTGTTGAAAAGGTTGTTGCATTTGTACAGCAAAACGGAGGTCTAGAGTACGCTGTAATAAAAATGCAGGAGTATAAAACTAAGGCTTTAGAGCAGCTAGCATTTTACCCTGAGAGCGAGTATCGAAAATCGTTGGAAATGCTAACTGAATATATTGTTGAGAGAAGAAAGTAAAATATGCTATTCATAATACATGGCTAGCTATTTTCTATTTTAACCGACAAAAACCCTTGTTTCACCTATTTAACCTTTATTCAAAATTTAGGTTGAATTAGCTTTGAGGTCATTAAAAATCAAATGCTACTTTGACCTTATCGAATAGCTAAAAAAGTATCTCTATGATTATTGTTGATATTATTCTGGTTGCAGTATTTATACTTGCTGGGTTTGCTGGCTTTAAAAAGGGATTTGTTGGTGAATTGGCCTCATTGGCAGGGCTTCTTCTAGGTATCTGGGGTGCAATAAAATTTTCGGATTACACCGCCAATATGCTCAGGGAGCATTTAAATATGACCACCGAGTATCTACCCCTTATCGCCTTTGCCATTACTTTTGGTATAATAGTAATTGCTGTTCATATTCTTGGTAAAATTGTAGAGGGTATTTTTGAGATGGCATTCCTTGGTTTTGCCAACAGCATTTTAGGTGTTGTTTTCGGGGTGCTGAAAACAGCATTTATCCTTAGCGTTGTTCTTGTTATACTCGAAAAGGCAGATGTTAAGATGAACTTTTTACCGAAGGATATTGCCGAAAAATCGCTTTTCTACCGACCAATTCAACGACTTGCACCATCAATTTTCCCTGATCTAAACTTCGATGAGATCAAAACAAAACTAAAGGAGACTTTTGACCCAGTAAATAGTTAGTAATTCCCCGCTCCTTGGGGCGCACATTTTAGCCTTGTGCGGAGGCTCTTTAATACCTGACCGCTTGTGGTGGGGTAGTTCATAAATGTTACGGACTACAAACGAATTTACGAGCTCAACGAAGTCAAGTACGCACTAGCTAAGAGCACAAGTACTACTCAAAAATTTCTACTGTCCAACCACAAGCTTCATTAATTTGGAACTCAACATCAATAAATTCTGTAATAATAAATTGTCCCGTTACATGGAATTTCACCTGCCCTTTAAAAGGAAAAACAATATCTTTAAAAGCAATACATCCGCTTGATAAAACTTGATAACCACTATTACCAATTAGTTCTATGGTATTGAAGTATTCTTTATTTTTATCTACAAAAAGTTTAATTTCGACTTGGTTAGATGGGATTAATATGTTTTTTTTAATTTTAACATAACGAACATTATTCGTCTTATTAATTACATAGGGTTTTAACCTTTTAGAAACACTGTCAAAGTTAATAATAGAAGGGTTTTGAGGTTGGATAGAATTTGATTCCATAGGTTTTGGTTGACAAAAACCATAAATTGTATTTACTAATACAATTAAGAATGTAATAGTTAGTTTCTTCATTTCTAAGTATTTTAATAAATTAATTATAAGAGACAAAATATTTGGATAAGTTGACTTTACAAAAGAATTAAGCACATCAAAAATCAGACCATACTTCTGTATATTAAAAAAAATATTTTAAGTATAATAGACAAAATTGGTGCTGTTTTTTTGCTTTTTACTTCATGAGCAAATATTAACTCGATCTTTGTTTATCAACCAAACGGAAGCAGGCTCTGCTTGAGAGCAACCTGTCAGGGAAATACTTGATGGCTGACGAAAATATCAAAACATAAAAGGAGTTCACTTCGAATTCCTTTTTGCTAGTGCGCCGTGTATGAATATTGCCTTGAGGGTGCAAGTCCTTTATGGGGGTCGGCAGTTGCCAACCACTACTTGGTCTTTGGCTATTATTTGCAAAGATATTAGGAGAATAAAAATCATTTTTTTTCATGTAAATTCTTATTTACGGTAGTTAAAGTACAAAATTTTATTTGGGAATGAAGCAAATTCTAAATTGGTATAAGAAAACTACTACAGCACAAATTTCTAATCACTATTATTATCTTTGATAAATTTTTATTGATTATGAATTTCGTAGAAGAGCTAACGTGGAGGGGTATGATTCACGATATCATGCCTGGTACAGAGGATTTGTTGAAAAAAGAGATGACAACTGCCTATGTAGGAATCGATCCTACAGCAGACTCACTTCATATAGGTCACCTTGTGGGGGTTATGATGCTTAAACATTTACAGGCTTGTGGTCACAGGCCTGTTGTTCTTGTTGGTGGAGCAACAGGTATGATTGGTGACCCATCGGGTAAATCGCAGGAGCGTAACCTACTCGATGAACCTACTCTAAGACGTAATCAGGAAGCCCTTAAAAAACAGCTTTCCAATTTCCTCGATTTTGAAACCGAAAAGCCCAATAAGGCTTTAATGGTGAACAACTACGATTGGATGAAGGATTACAGCTTTCTTAACTTCATTCGCGATATTGGCAAGCACATCACCGTTAACTACATGATGTCGAAAGACTCAGTTAAGAAACGACTAGGCGAGGAGGCAAAATCTGGAATGTCGTTTACGGAATTTACCTATCAGCTGGTTCAAGGATACGATTTTCTCTTCCTATATCAGGATCTTGGCTGTAAACTTCAGATGGGTGGCTCCGATCAATGGGGTAACATCACAACAGGAACGGAGCTTATCCGCAGAAAAACAGGCGGTGAGGCATTTGCTTTAACCTGTCCGCTCATCACCAAAGCCGATGGCGGGAAATTTGGAAAAACTGAACAAGGAAACGTTTGGCTCGATCTTCGTTACACATCGCCATATAAATTCTACCAATTTTGGCTTAACGTTTCGGATGATGACGCTGCAAAGTATATTAAAATTTTTACCATGCTTACAAAGCAGGAGGTTGAAGCCTTGATTCTTGAGCATAGCCAAGCTCCACATCTTAGAGTATTGCAGAAAAAACTTGCCGAATTGGTTACAACAATGGTTCACTCCGAAGCCGACTACCAGCTTGCTGTTGAGGCATCAGGAATACTTTTTGGCAATGCAACCGCCGATACCTTAAAAAAACTCGATGAGGATACCTTTCTTTCAGTTTTTGAGGGGGTTTCGACATTTGATGTATCAAAAGATATATTTGAAAAGGGTACTGCATTCTCTATTCTCGCAGTTGAAAACGCAGCTGTTTTTGCATCGAAGGGCGAACTTCGTAGATTGGTTCAGGGAGGTGGAATTAGCATCAACAAAGAAAAAGTGAACGACTCTGAAATGTTGATTCACGCAGATCAGCTGATCAACGGAAAATATCTTTTGGTTCAGAAAGGAAAAAAGAACTACAATATTATACGAGTAGTCTAAATTTTCTGTTTATATACAAGACATGAACATTATGCTAAGCATTGTTGGATTAGCAATGCTTAGCGAATGATTTCTTGTAGCCCAAAATTTTGTAACCCTTTTACCTCATAATTGATGGAATCTACAGAAACTGATTTCAACCTTAACTCAACCAATCTCGTTATTTTGGTTTGGAGTAAACGCAAGCTTTTGTTGTTGATTGGCGTAATAGCCATAGTTGTTTCAACCATTGCTTCGTTTATGATTACCCCTAAGTTTAAGGCTACGGCAATTATTTATCCTCCCATGGATAATCAAATATCGAAGGAATTGTTAAGCCCTATCCCTCAGGCGGGATTGACCGTTTTTGGCGAGAGCAAGGAGATGGAGCAGCTGCTTCAGGTTCTTTCTTCCAATACGCTAAGGGATTTAGTCATCAAGAAACTCGATCTTATGGCTATTTGGGGGGTAGGTCCAAGCGAGAAGTTTGCAAAAACTAAGGTGAATGACATATATAACGACAATATTCGGTTTAGGCCAACACAGTACATGAGCGTTGAGATTGAGGTTATGGATCCATCGCCTGAGCTGGCTGCCGAAATTGCCAATACCATTGTTACGCTGGAGGATAGCCTGATGCGATCCATTAAGGCCCAGGTAGCATTAAAGGGGCTTATGGTTGTTGAGGCGCAGTATGAACAGGGGCTCGTGGAGATGAAGGGTTTAGAAGATTCTTTGGCAAGTACAATGGCTCAGGGTGTATTTAACGTAAAGGCTCAAGCGCAGGGTTTGTTCGATGCCTATGGGAAGGCCGTGGCGAACAATCAAACCGATGCAATTAGGGCGCTCGAGAAGAAGATGGAGCCCCTTAAGCGCTATGGTAGCAAGAATGTAAGATATAAGGAGGAGATTTTGAATAAAGCCATTCAGATTACCGACTTGGGTACAAGTTTAAAAACCATGCAGATTGAAGCTGCACAGGCTGTTCCAAGCCAATTTGTTGTTGATTGGGCATCGGTTCCTGATAAAAAGGCATTCCCAAAGAAATCAATCATCATCATTCTATCGACCCTTTCGGCTCTACTCTTTGGAGTTTTTTCAATCGTTATTGCCGACTTTTTTATGCCAAAGCCTAAAGAATAAACAGTTGCTTAAGCGAAGGTACGAAATAGAAATCGTTGGGGTTTCAACCCTGTTCATTCTTGCAAATGCATATTTTACTGTAGGAAAGGAATTTTTATTCAATGGGCTGCCCATACTGCTGATAGTTCTCTTCTTATTACTATTCTCGGTTAAGCAGCTTTTCTATACTTTAGTGTTTCTTGTTCCTTTATCGGTTCCCCTTTATCGGCTTGTTCCTGGCTTAGACTTTGATTTCTGGTTTCCTACCGAACCCATCATATTTTGTATTCTTATTTTGCTGATTCTTAAATCGATAAAGGAACGGTACTTTGATCATCATTTAACAGGTCATCCTGTTTTTTGGTCAATTATCTTTTACCTATCATGGCTATTGATCTGTATTTTCCCTAGCGAAATGCCCTTGGTATCGACAAAGTATTTATTGGTAAGGATTTGGTTTATAGGAGTGTTCTTCTACCTGGGTTATACCCTTTTCAAGTCGAATATAAAATATTTCAAATTTTTTCTTTGGGCATTTATTGCAGGGCTATTCATTGTAGTTTCCCTGACGCTAATAAAGCATATTGGAAGAGGTATTTTTGATCAGAAACAGGCGCACGGAGCATGCACCCCATTTTTCATCGATCATACCTCATACGGGGCTACAATAGCCTTTTTAATACCCTTGGTCGTTGGATTGATATTTATTGTCGAAACAAGGCTAAAAAAATCCCTATTCACTCTCCTCTCCATCTTTTTTCTTCTCGCCTTGGTTTTTTCCTATTCTCGTGCTGCTTGGTTAAGCATTCTAGTAGCTGGGGCGATTTGGTTAATTTGGTTTATCCGGATTAAATTTTCAATTGTTGCGGCAGGCTTTATCTTAACACTTGCTCTGTTTTTTACTTTTCAATTTGAAATAAAGCAATGGCTTAGCAGCAATACAACCGATTCGAGCGGAAATCTCAAGGAACATCTAAATTCAGCCCTGAACGTGAGTACTGATGCTTCGAACCTTGAAAGAATTAACCGATGGAATGCTGCAACCCGAATGTTTGAGGAGAGACCAATGTTCGGCTGGGGGCCTGGCACGTATATGTTCTGCTATGCTCCTTTTCAACGTTCGTACGATAGAACCATTATTAGCACAAACCTAGGAACAGGGGGCAATGCCCATAGCGAATATCTTGGTCTTTTATCCGAAGCAGGAGTATTCGGAGCTGTGAGCTATGTTCTTATATTACTTATCGTTTTTTACCGAGGCTTTTATATTTTGCGAAAGGTTGATGATAGAAACACGAGAATTCTCATTATCGGGTCATTATTAGGGTTAGCGACCTATGCTGTTCACGGTGTTTTGAATGATTTTCTTGATGCCGATAAAATTGCAGCACCATTCTGGGGCTTTATTGCCTTTATCGTTGCAATGGATATTCGTTTTAAACAGGGGGATGCGAAGAGCTAGAGGAATTCGAGTCCTAGAATTGAAATATCATCAAAAAGCACAATGTTATTGTTTTCCGATTGCTGGCTATGGGTTTCAATGATATATGCAATATTTTCACCAAGGCTTAATGTGTTGGATATATCCGATTCAATCGCTTTAGTTCCATTCTCTATCTTATTATCGCTAAGGAATTCGACAAGGCCATCGGTGAAACAGATAAGCTTTGATGGCTGATTGATAAGTATTGAGCCAACATTCATAACAGGAATTTCATCGAGCATACCTAAACCAACGCAACCGCTGGTAAGCTGGTTGATCTGCTTTGAGAATTTATTGTAAAGCAATGGTGGATTATGTCCCGCATTGATATACTCTAAATGATGCTTTTGAAGATTGTAACGACCAATAAAAATGGTAATAAATTTTTCTCCTTTCGCAGTAGCCATAACCCTTTCATTCAGCTTTTCAGCAAGTTTAGTAAGGGGAATTTCGTGGGTGAAAAGAGCTCTTAGGTTTGCCTGAAAATTCGACATCAGAAGAGCTGCTGAAATACCTTTTCCTGAAACATCGGCAATGCAGAATCCTATTTCGGTTGGGCTCAGCTCAATTACATCGTAGTAATCTCCTCCGACCTCGTAGTGAGGTTGATAGTGCGTTGTAATTTTTACTTTATCGTTTTTGGGTAGGCTCTCGGGGCTAGGGATAAGCATGTTCTGCATCCTCGATGCAAGCTCTAACTCTTTCCTTATCGCTTCTTGTTCCAAACTTTTGTAGAATAATCGAAGGTTTTCGATGGCTACAAAGATGATGATCGAGAGCGTTTGCACAAAATTCAAATGTCGAATAGAGGCGCTTACCCCTTTTTCCTGATCGTTGGTGTCGCCGATAAGTATAAAGGCTAAAGGAATGTTATTTTGAATTACAGGGATAATGATGTCAAGCTCTTGTAAAGCGGAGCTTTCAACCGTGCTAATTATGGTTATTTCGCTAAAGGTAATTAGGTCACGCTCAACATCTATCTTTTCGATGATGGAATCAGGGCAGTTAGATTTGAGCAGGAGCTCCCACGTTTCCTCCTTCTTGTAAAAAAGAACTCTATCTATACCAAGGTCTTCGTTGAGAATGGTTTTAAATCGTTGAAGAAGGTTCTCGGTTTTTAAATCGGCACTAATTGCTTGCGCCATCGTGAGCAGTGCGTTCAGCTTGAACGTACTTTGCCTTAACCGCTTCGACGATGACGTTTGTGACATGTTGAATATGTTGATTTAAAAAAGTAATTTATCCTGTTCGAAAAAAAGAATAAGTTACGAAAAATATAATATCAAAGGGTTTTGCCCTTGTTTTATTAATATCTAACGGTAAGTATGATACCAAACATGGGCTTTGCGTAGCAATATCTATTTTACCCTTTCGGAGTACTCTCTTGTACGGGTATCGATTCTTATTTTATCGCCAATATTAATAAATAGCGGGACATGAATGATTGCGCCTGTTTCAACCGTTGCCGCTTTTAGGGCTGTTGAAGAGGCAGTATCCCCCCTAAGCCCTGGTTCGGTATAAGTAACCTCCATATCGACGAATGGGGGCAATTCGCACGAAAGGATTCGCTCCTCCTCAGCATGAATCATCATTTCAACGTACTGACCCTCTTTGTAGAGATCTTTGTTGTCAACCAGCTCTTCTTGTAGCGATATTTGCTCAAAGGTTTCCTGGTGCATAAAGTTATACCCCATATCATCTTTATACAAGAACTGATATGGTCGGCGTTCTATACGAACCTGATTAATCTTAACCCCTGCGGTAAAAGTATTTTCAATTACTTTTCCTGTTTCAAGATTTTTTAGCTTGGTACGAACAAAAGCTCCACCTTTACCCGGTTTAACGTGCTGAAACTGAACAATGGTGTAAAGTTTTCCGTTAAACTCCATACACAGCCCATTTTTAAAATCTGCGGTAGTTGCCATAAATTAATTTAGTAAAAATTTTTGCAAAAATAGTAAATCAATGAATATCTAAAACTTAATTGTTCAGATCAGTTTGATATTTATCAAAATAAAATATAGTAAATATGATTTTAAGGGGACGAATGGTCAAAAATTATTTAAAAACAATGGGGTAAAGTAGTTCTTTGTAATCGATTAGATCGCATGAAACCGCGCCAACGTACATTTCAAGTTTTATCCGAATGGGAATAAAATTATTATCGTTCGAGAACCAAACGGACATATCATCCTTCGATTGAAAAACTCTACCTGTAATAACCTCAGGCATATACTTTTGGCATTCTATAGTGCCATATTTGGTTTTTATCTTCTCATACCCTTTAAAGCGAATAACCAATGGGTATTTTTCATCGGTAAAATAGGTTTGGACAATGAACTGTTCATCGGGTTTAGGTTTTCGGTTCACCATCATGCTCCTAAGATAATAGACTGATGAAAGAATATCCTGACAGCCTTTTACAACTACAATATTTCCTGTGATGGAGCTATTGCAAATCGATGAATCGTTTCTCGACCAATGGTCGAATGTTTGGGTACTATAATGCTTGTAGCTGTTCTCTTTAATGTCGCGAATCGATCTGTAAGGCCAATTGGTTTCAATATCGGTGAAGCTTTGATACGTATCGTTAACTTGGTACAAAACACTTGCAAGGCCTACCGTTACAGCGTTAAGGTATAAATTGTTTACCGTTTTCCCTTCAAGAACGCTTTCGCGAACGGTAAGAATAGCCTCCCCACCACGAATAAAGCCATAGTGAATTTGGTACTTTAGCTGCTCACCTATCTTAAACGCTTTATTTTGCTGAGCCATAAGTTTGCTTAAACAAATGGTTAGCACAAGTAAGGTAATCAAGCCTTTATAGAGAGCATTTTTAAACATGGAGCTATTATTAGGTTTTTTGAAGACCTGGAATCAAATCCTTTTGCGAAACCGTTGCAACAAAATCTTTGAGGTAATACGGCTCAAAGTATGCAACATCTTCGAATGTCTGATTTGAGAAAGCATCCAATGCCAAAGGTATCATAAATTTTGACGATGGCAAAAAATTATCAGCAAAATAAGCATGGTGATGATTAATGGTATTTCGGCATTTTATAGCACCATTACCGAAGAACAGGATTTTTTTATTGTCAAGAATATCCTTAAAGGTTTTCTCATCCACCACCTGAGCTTCTATATCCTTTATCTTGCCGAATGACTTATCGTATAAAGCTGTATAGACCTCCATTCGGCGAGCATCGATCATGGGGCAATAGTAATCGATGCTATCCCTTTCAATTATCGATTGGTAGAGCGTGGTTGCGCCGTAAACCATTGAATCGAGGCTGTTTATCGAAATTAGTGGTTTTTCGGCAGCATAGCATATTCCCTTTGCTGCCGAAACGCCTATACGTAATCCGGTGTAGGATCCTGGACCTTTGCTTACTACAACCGCATCGAGGTTCGAAATGCTAATGCCTGTTTCTTGTGTCAGCCGATCGATAAAAAGGGTTAGCTGCGATGCGTGCGCTTTTTCATCAGAGCTTTCTTTCAGACCAACAACCTTACCGTCAACCGAAATGGCCACTGAGCATACATTTGTACCCGATTCAATTAGTAAGAATTTACTCATTGTTATTCAAGGCTATTTCTTGCTCTCCTCTTTAAAGAGCTTGTCCTTGGCAACCTTTTTAATGAGTTTACCATCTTTCAACTTCCTCGAGATTGCGCTAAATGGGGCTGAGATTACCTCTTCATCACCCGTTAATCCTTCTTTTATTTCAATGTAGGTGTTATCCTGAATACCGGTTTTAACTACAACCATTTTAGCGGAATCACCCTTTGCGATAAACACAATTTCTTTAAGTTCGCTTGGTTTTACAGTTTTAGCTTGATTTGCTTGATTTGGGTTAACCTCCGTTAATCCAGTAGCTGCATCGTTATTCAATGAATCAGAACGAGTTGTTACCGATTGAATGGGAACGGTTAAAATATCCATCTTGGTTTGGGTACGGATATCGACCGTTGTTGACATTCCAGGACGGAATGGGCTGGTGTTCTTGCCGCTCAATAAATCCTTATATGAATTTTCGAGTAGAAGTATCCTTACCTGAAAGCTGGTTACTTGATCGGTTGATGCCCCTTGTACGCTAGCCGAGTTCGCTATTTGAGTTACAATGCCCTTAAATTTACGATCGAGGTATGCATCTACTTCAACAAATGCAGTATCGTTCATTTTTACACGAACAATATCGTTTTCGTTTACATCAACGCGGGTTTCCATACGACCTAAATCGGCAATTCGTAAAATTTCAGTTCCAGAGAATTGAGCTGTTCCAACAACACGTTCGCCGAGCTCAATATTTAGCTTAGAAATAGTGCCGTTCATTGGAGCATATATGGTTGTTTTCTTAAGGTTCTCATCGGTTTCCTTAAGTGAAGCTTCTGAACTCTCAACGTTATATTTAGCTGATTTTACATCGGCTTGAGCTACTTCAAAGCTGGTCTTTGCGGTTTCAAAATCAGACTCTGATATGGCTTTTTGGCTATATAGCTGTTTGCTTCTATTGAAAGCCAGTTCGCTTTGTGCCAGCTGTGCTTGTGATTGCACTAATCTTGATTTTGATGAGTTTACGGCAGCAATAGCTCGCTCCTTGTATGATAGGTAAGTATCGGGTTTAATTCTGCAAAGAACAACTCCTTTCTCAACATAATCGCCTTCTTTTATATTTAGTTCAATGACCTCACCAGAGACTTCAGGGCTTATTTTTACTTCAACTTCAGGCTGAATTTTACCATTGGCAGTTATACTTTCGGTAATGGTTCTTTTCATTGGCTTTTCAACTGAAACTTCAATGGTTTCGGGTTTACCAAACCAACCGGCTTTCTTACCAATCACTACTAATACAATAAGGATAATAACAACTCCTAGTAAGTATTTAAGGGTATTTTTCTTTTTCATATGGGATCTATTATTTTAGATTATAAACTTAATGGAATTCCTTTATAGAATTCTAAAATTTTGGATTTAAAAACTAGTTCATATTTAGCCTGTAGTAAATCAGTTTCAGCTTTCGATAGTTTTGTTTTAGCAGTAGTATATTCAACCGAAGTAACTATTCCAACAGTAAATTTTTGCTCAGAGTATCTAAAGGCCTCAGTTAATGCGATTAAACTTTTTTGGGTTGCTTTGAGCTTCTTTTGGGCTGCTAATGCATCGGTATAAGCTTGCTGAATATCCTTGTAGAGAATATTCTTTTCGTTCTCTAAATCAAGTCTAGATCTATCTAGAGATATTCTGGCATTTGATATGTTAGTACGAACTTGCCATCCATTAAATATGGGTATTGAAAGGCTAAAACCTACCGAAGTATATGATTTGTTCCTTAATTGATCACCAAATGGGTCGCTTGGAATCAGAGGAAGATTTAAATAGTGAAAATAGTTTGAGCCAAATCGGGCATTAAGACTCAAGGAAGGGAAGTATCCTCCTTTAGCAATATTTAAACCTTTTTCAGCACTTGAGACCCTATATGTTGTACCAATTATTTGAGGCATTATTTGCTGTGCTGTTTCAAAAATTCCGTTTGGGGATAAATCGGCCAGTTTGGTTTCAAAACTATCGAGATTAGGTTTTTGGATTTTAAATCCTTCTGGAGTTTTAATATCGAGAAATTGAGTAAGACTCAGATATGCTAGATCTCTTTGATTTTGAGCGTTAACTAATTGCAGTTCGTCACCTGCAAGTTGAGCTTCAATTTCTAACAAATTTCCTTCGGGTAAACTTCCCGCTTTTACCAAAACGGTTGTTCTATCAACCTGCATTTTTGATAGCTCAACCTGCCTATTTGAAGAAGCAACCAGTTCCTCACTATATAAAATTTGAAGGTATGCTGAAGCGATCGATAATGCAATATTATTTTTAACTTTATCTGCATCGCTTAGGGTTGCCAAAAGGTCGAATTTATTCTTTTTAATCGTATTAAAAGTTTCCAAACCATTAAATAGGCTAACAGAGGAATAGATTGAAAAATCATTCGATTGAGAACGAGTCTTACTGCTGTCATTACCAAAGCGGTAGGAATGTTCGGCTGAAGCGTTTAAGTTTGGAAAAGTACCCATTTTTGATGCAAATAATTTTCCTTCTCCCGCTTTAATATTAAGCATCTGCTGCTTAATCTGAATGTTATTATCGAATGCATACTTAATGCATTGCTCTAAACTCCACGATTCTTGAGCCTTAGAAGCCATCGTTGAGAAGAAAAGAACAAGAAGAAACAATATTAAATACTTTTTTTGCATAGCTAAATTATATTTAGTTGGTTATGAAATTTATATTTTAAAGCTTCGAAATTACTGATTATTTTTTAATTGAATATTTAAAGAAAGCTAATATTAGTAAAATCGTAACTACATATCACGGAGAAATGACCACCTGATGCTAGACAGAGATTTTACTGTTTGAATCGCTCAATAGCATTTCAACCCCCTTTTTATCCACTTCACCATTTTTGCTATGGTATTGCCTGCAAGCGTAAGAATCTTTGTGCTGTAATTTTAAATAACAGTACAATGAAACTTAAATTTATTGTGTTCGCTTTTGCGTGGTTCATTTCATTTTCAACCCAATCGCAAACATTTGTGCAAACCCTTCGAGGGGTTATTACCGATAAGGAGACTAAAACACCATTGCCCGGGGTAAGCGTTTATATTCCCAGTACATCACCTGTGATTGGTTCAACAACCGATTTGAATGGTGAATTCATCCTTTCAAAAATACCCATTGGAAGGCATACTCTTCAAATATCGTATGTTGGGTATAAAACTCAAACAATCAGTAATATCGATGTAATATCAGGGAAAGAGAATGTGGTTAACATTACTCTTGAGGAGAGCGTAACCGTTTTGGCAGAGGTTTCTGTCGTTGGTCATAAGAACAGAACAGTTGCTATGAACCAGATGAGCAGTATAAGCGCACGCACCTTTAGCGTTGAGGAGACCGGACGTTATGCCGGTTCGAGGAATGATGTGTCGCGTATGGCATCCAACTATGCTGGCGTAACGAATGGAAACGATTCGCGCAACGATATTGTAATTCGAGGGAATTCACCCATGGGATTACTCTGGAAACTCGATGAGCTCGAAATCCCAAGCCCAAACCATTTTACTGGTGTAGGAAGTAGTGGTGGCCCTGTAAGCATGTTAAACTACAATGTTATCGCTAACTCCGATTTTATGACAGGAGCATTCCCTGCGGAGTATGGAAATGCATCATCCGGCGTTTTTGATATTAAGCTCCGCAATGGGAATAATAGTAAGCGGGAGTACATGTTTCAGGCAGGTGCGCTTGGAACCGAGCTGATGCTCGAAGGTCCTTTCTCAAATAAATACAAAGGGTCGTTTCTGATTAATTACAGGTTCTCTACAACAACTATCATGACTGCGATGGGAATAAAATTTGGTTATTCTGGCGAGGCCGATTATCAGGATTTAGCCTTTAATTTTTACCTTCCGGTTAACGATCGGGTTACGCTCACTTTTTTTGGTATGGGGGGAAGAAGTGTCTATAAAGCACTTTATATCAATAAAAAGGAGGCCGATTTTGGACCCGATGGGTATTTGAATACTAACAATTACTACAATTCGGGTACGTCAGTAGGAGGAGCTACGCTTACTTATCGCTTATCCAATAGTTCGTACCTCAAAACGATTATTGGTTTTACAGGGGTTAACGAGGGTGGGAAAGAGGATTCTGTGGCGCTCGATAATTCTATGACATATCCCAACTACAGAGCCGATAATTTTCAGAATAAGCTGAGCGCACATACCTACCTTAAAACGAAGTTGAATGCTAAGAATAGCGTTAAGGTTGGTATCATTGCCGACCATCACTACTACGAGATGAATACAAAGCTCCGCAAGAATGGAATTGGTACGCTCAAATATCAGCGGCAAGGCGATGGTAATACCAACTTTATTCAGGCCTACGGTCAGTGGAGTCATGCATTCTCAGATAATCTAACCATGAATAATGGTTTACATTATCAGTATTTGGGTCTGAATGGCGATTGGATGGTTGAGCCACGCCTAGGATTGAAGTGGAAATTTGCTCCGAAACAGACCCTTTCGTTCGGGTATGGGCTTCATGGTCAAATGCAGATTCTTCCATTGTACATGGTAGCCACTCAAATCCAAGGGAATACGGTTAACACCAATAAAAATCTGAAGTTTAGCAAAAGCCATCAGCTGGTTATGGGGTACAACCTAATGGTATCGTCGAATACTGCTTTAAAAGCAGAGGTTTACTATCAGCAGCTATTCGATATCCCTGTAACCCGCACCGATAAAGCCTCTTCGTATTCTGCAGTTAACGAGGGGATGTCGTATCTATTCTCCGATAAGGATAGCCTAGTGAACGAGGGAACGGGTCGTAACTATGGGCTAGAACTTACATTTGAACGATTCTTTAGCCGTGGGTATTACTATCTGGTTACAACATCGCTCTACGATTCAAAATACAAGGGTAGCGATGGAGTTCTTCGAAATACAGCTTTCAATGGCAAATATGTCCTCAATGTGCTTGCAGGGAAAGAGTTTAAGATTAACGATAGGTCAAAGTTTATGATTGATTTAAAGGTTACAAATGCCGGAGGGAAACGATATACCCCTGTTAACTATGAAGCATCTGGGTTAGAAGGAAAAGAGGTTCGGTTTGAGGATAGAGCTTATTCCGAAAAGTTTGATAACTATTTCCGAACTGACCTGAAGATCACCTATAGGTTAAATTCGTTAAGAGTTGCGCACGAATTCTTTATCAATATCGATAATGTATTCAATACCAAAAATGTATTTGCACAGACATACAATATCACCGATAATAAGCTAAACTATATATATCAGCTTGGCGTATTCCCTACATTTCAGTATAAGATTTATTTTTAACCGTAATTCAACATATTGCTACAAAGGCGCAAAGACTCGAAGTTTAGGTTATACTTTTGACGAATTTGATGTAATTTAAAAGCTGAATACACACAGCTTGTAAAGGGTTATTACTATTCGTTTAGTTTAGGTCTTCGAAGTTCTTTGTGCCCGAGTGGCGATTTCTAAAAAAAAGTTTTTATTCTAAATCATAGAGATCATTAACTTTGGGTTGAATTTAAATTAGGTTTCTATGAAATATTTCGGAATCACAACCATCAACCCAATTGTATTCTATATTGGGAAATTAGCCTTTGTTGGGAATATGATTTTTATTTTTTTTGGTGGTTATGTAAAGGTCTATAAGTTTAACTCAATTATTCTATTAGCCGATTTGGTGCTATTATTTATCCCAGGGCTTCTGATTCTATTTACATCTATTTTTCAGCTAGGTGAGTCGATAAGGGTTGGATTACCTGAAGAGGATACATCGCTCAAAACTCATGGCTTTTTCAGAATCAGCCGTAACCCTATATACCTAAGCGTTTATATGCTCAGTTTGGCCTCCTGCATATATGTTCCTCACTGGTTAAATATTATATTCCTTTTGCTAACGATTATGGTGCATCACCAAATAGTGATTGCAGAAGAAAAGTTTTTAAAAGGAAAGTTTAACGAGCAGTGGGCTGAATACTGCCAAAAGGTGAGGCGGTATTTATAAATACTTTAATTGTAATCATTCACCACGGAGACACAGACCTGCCGGTAGGCAGGGACCACAGAGATTTTTTCTATTTACTAGTTAGACTTATCGATTGTTTAGTTCTTTTCCATCAATGAAAAACCTTAAATTAAACGTTAAAGATTTTGTTAATAGTAACTATATCTATAAACATTCTCTGTGTTCTTCGTGTCTCCGTGGTTTATATCTCATAGTATTGCTGATTAGTTATCTTTAAATAAATCATAATCATCATAAGATGAATAATATACTTTGTTGCGATAAACATTTGGAGCAGGAATTCCAAAAGGTTGAAAAAAAGATTAAATTTATAGCTATACCCGTATTTATCGCAGTATCATTCATCTATATTACCGATATTCCTATAGCTAATACAGCGGAGTTGTGGTGTCATATTATTAACTCAATAGTTGGAATATTGAGTATTTGGGCTATTACACGCACAATAATTCACTTCTTTAAGTATCGTTTACCCAACCTAAATCATTTTTTGAGGATAACACTTCAGCTCATCTTGTCGATTAGTCTTTCCATTTTATGCGAGATATTATTACTTATTGTAAATGAGAATATTAGATTTTTAAATCATTATCATCACTTAGGGGTAAATGAGTTGAAGAATCTAATGATTGCCACATTCCTATTTACCCTATTGGTAAATGCTATATACGAAGGGTTTTATCTTTTCTTACGCTTGGCGCAATCAGCATTAGTAACCGAGAGGTATAGGAAGGAGAGCGTTGAGGCAAAGTACCAGAACCTTACCAGTAGGCTCAATCCACATTTTCTATTCAACAGCCTTAATACCCTAACCGCTGTGGTAGAGGAGGAACCTAAAAAAGCAGTTTCGTATATTCAGGAACTTTCAACGGTATATCGATATGTGCTGAATAGCCAAAAAAACACTTGGGTTGATCTGCCTCAGGAGTTGAAATTTACCAATTCGTATATCCAACTTCTAAAGATGAGGTTTGAGGATAATTTAATGGTTAACCTTGACATCTGCGAGAAGCATTCTACCTATTGTATTCTTCCGCTAACCATACAGCTGCTGATTGAAAATGCAGTGAAGCATAACGAAATATCAAACACCCATGCGCTAAATGTGCAGATTTACTGCCAGGACGAAATGTTGATTGTTAGCAATAACAAGCAGAAGCGGATAATTATGCCCTCATCAACCAGGGTGGGTTTGCACAATATTAGCGAACGGTATAAATTTTTGGTGAACCGAGAGGTTATTATCGAAGATTTAGATGATAGTTTTACAGTAAAGATTCCTTTGGTTAAGCTATCGGATAGTAGGCTAGATATTGATAATCCCGATCATGAGGATACTAATTATTGAGGATGAAGCACCCGCCCAAAGGCGTTTGATTAAGTTGGTTCAGCAGTGTGACCCTTCTGCTCAAATTATTGGAGTAATCCAAAGCGTAAAGGAGGGGATTGAATGGTTTGGTGCAAATTCTGCTCCCGACCTAATTTTGTCTGATATTCAACTCTCCGACGATTTGAGTTTTAAGATTTTCTCGGAGCTTAAAATTCAAACTCCCGTTATATTTACCACCGCTTACGATGAATACGCTATTAATGCTTTTAAATTCCATAGTATCGATTACCTCCTTAAACCCATAAACCTCGATGAGCTAAAGCAGAGCATTGAGAAGTACAAATCGATCCATGTCGTCAATCAGCCAACCGATTTTGCTAAGCTTTTAAAGGGTTTTGAGGTAAAGGAGTACCGCTCACGTTTCTTGGTTTATTCGGGCGATAGCCTATTCCCGATAACCATAGGTGAAATAGCCTACTTTTTATCGGAGGATGGCGTTACCTTTTTGGTTCACGAAGGCGGCAAACGGTATATCATTAACGATTCCCTCGACCAGCTGGAGGATGAGCTTGACCCTAGACAGTTTATTCGGGTTAACCGCCAATTTTTGATGTCGGCAAAGGCCATTCAGCGCGTTCATAGCTACGGAATCCAAAAGCTCAAGCTAACCGTAAAACCGGCTACCGATATTGATATTATTGTTAGCAAGCTCCGAGTAACGGACTTTAAGGCGTGGTTGAATAGATGATAGATTTTATATACCCCAAAAATTTAATAATAGTAAAGGCTTACTAACCAAAGCAAGCCTTTTACTAGTATTATGATCCTTACACCTCTTATTTTGCTTTTAGCATTAAAACCTGCCTATCCATTTCATTAATTTTTCTTTGATACTGTACTAAATCGGTATATAGTTCAGGTTTAAATTTCCCTTTTTTCCACTCAATCGTTCTAATGAATGTGATTAAATTTTTTGTTGAATTTACCTCTAATTTATATGCTCCGAATGCGCTAGTGAACGAATTAGCAACAGGTAATTTATCAATATTTAATTGCAGCGGAATTGCAAATTTAAGGGTATCAATCTGCATAAAATCCCTTCGAATAACGATATCCGATTTTCTATTACTAACCCGTTTAATATCTTCAAGTTGGGTTACCTGATTGAATGGTAGTATCATAGTGTTATTGTTAGTAACCTGAGCAATTTGAGAAACATTATACTCAACACTTTCAGTTATTATTGGAAGTATATCCTTCTGCTCAACGTAGTTTAAACTAGTTATTTTAACCTGACGTAGTTGAAACCGGCTGAGTACATTTTCCCTTTGTTTTTCAGGTCTTTCGAGCATTAGGTAACGTACATCTTCAGTTGCAACTCCGATATAGCTGCTTTTTTGTAAAACATTACAATCCATTTGATTGCTAACTTTAAAGGAGAAGCTATTGATGATTTTATTTTTTTCCTTCCCATAAACATTTGTATGCTTTAGGTAGCTATTTATGCTATCAATTACCAGAACATCGCGATCGTCTGTAAATGTTCCATTATAACCAAAGGGAACCTGTTGGTTAGTACATTCGAGGTATAAAGTATCCTTGCTTATGGGCAGCATTAAAAAGGCATGGTTAAACTGGCTACAAACAAATTTATTATCAATGTTTGGTGCATCTTCACCAGCTCTAACTAAGCAGTAATATGATTTAATACCAGCTATTTCTAAAAGAGATTTCATATAATTTGCCAAAGCTTTACAATCGCCATAGGATAGCCTATCAACGGTTTCTGCTGGGAAGGGCTGGTATCCTCCAATGCCCATTTGAATACTAACATAGCGTACCTTATTCTGAAGGTATTCGTATAACCGTTTCGCTTTTTCAATATCTGAACTAGCGTCTAATAATAAATTTTTAATTTTTTCCTTTGTTTGTTCAGGAAGAATATTTTTATTTCGCCCAAGATTATGTGCCCAATTTCCCAAATCGCTCCAGCTTGAATTGGAGCCTTCATAATCATCCATTACAAATCTCTCAGGTGCAACATAAAGGATCGGCGTAACATCAGTAAATGCACCTGAAAAGGGTTCTTGTTCAATAATAGGTAAATTCTCAATACTCCATAAATATGATTTTGATTCTACCCCTTCGATAATTGTTGGAGTTAAAGCAAATTTCTCATTCCCTTTTAAACTTATTTTTGCTCCTTTTTCAAGGATAATTTTATAAGAAGATTTTTGTACAGAAACATTATAGCTTGGGTATATCTGCCAGCCCGGAATAGCAAAAAAACTTTTGTGTTTTTTCGTGTATTCGTAAACAACAGTGTATGGATAATCGCCTACTTTAGGATTTGCAACTTTTAACCGATTGTCATCATAAATTGAAAAACCTGCAATTGCGCTAACATCTAAAAACTCATCGGCTTTTATTTTTCGAATTTTCTTCCCAGTCTTATCATAAACAACCCCATCAAGGCCTGAAATTGAGCTGAATTTATCGTACGATTCTACCAAATAGCTAAATCTTTCACCATTCTCGTTGAGTATTGTAGTTGCAATTTTTACAAATTCTTCTACTTTCCCATTTGCAGATATAGTTAAGATTGTTTCAAAATTTCTAATTACAGCATTTGATTTTAGTTTTAGTTCAGCAGGTATTAAGGATACTGACCAATTTGGTTCTTCGCTGGCATATGTTACATGTACTAAAGATATTGCTATCAGGAGTAAGTAAAGTATTTTTTTTCTCATGTTATATCTTTTTTAAAACAATTGATTCATTCTGTTTTTGAAGCATCAACTCAAATACTCCTCTTAAGCCCATATATTCAATTGTTTCGTATTTTAATTTATTGATATAAAATTTCGTGCTAATGGATATTGAACTACCTGAACTTTGAATTTTATATGTAAAGCGAATGGATTTATCGTTGTTAGTTAAGTCAGCACTTTTAGGAAGTTCCGATACTTGATAGTTTGATGGGATATTTATTGTAATTATCGAAGAATACTCTGTTTGTTGAGGAAAATTGATGGGTAAATACCTTTTATCCGATTGAAAGGGATTCGCTGTTGGTTTAATAATTACAAAAGGATTAACTAATAGAACCTCATTAGAGCCTAACGAATTACTATAGTTTACCTGATACTCATCAACAAAGTCTTGGTACGAATCATTCAGGTTATTAAATTTATAGCTATCGATATACCAACCTGAGTTTTCTGCTTCTAGCTCTTGAATATATGTGTCATGATCGGGCTTGGATTTTAGATAATGTTTAAAATTAGCTGAGGTATAGTCCGAACGTTTAATCGAAATCTTTCCAGTAATTCTACCAGTAGAATCGATGCTGAGCTGGGAATAAGTAGATTTTTTTAACTTTTTTTCTGGTTTTATGAAAACCGAACAATCGCCCTTTCCCTTTTCAAGGGCATGCCCCAAGCAATTAAGTATTCTTTCCGTAGGAAGATCAAATGGAACGAATTCATCGGTGGCATCGAGGTATTTTGTTCCAGTTGGTAGCTCTACCGCAGCAACTACATAGTTAAACTTATCAATTGTTGGGAAATACTTGGAGATTATTCCATTTTCCCTAGTGCTAAATAATACAGGATAACTTTTTAGGGCTAGTTTTTTGAGTAGGGCAACTAGATTAAGATTAATATCGGCAGAGTTACCCTGCTTAAGCTCAAAGGTTTTTTTTAATTCTTGGGATAGATAACACGCCTCTTGTTCATTCCATTTTATTCTTTTAATGGATTCAAAAGCATTTTTAGCGAGTTCTTCCTCATTTTTCGACATGAGTTTGATGCTATCGGCTAAACTATTTAAATATAAACCAATCCCATTAATTTTTTTTCCAAAATACTCATGTTCCATAAATCGTTGAGTAACAGCATCCCATGATGAAGCAAAAAAACCTGAACTCGCATAATTTACTCCTATAAAAGAATAGCTAAGAATTTCTAATTCCATTCGTACCCTATAGTCGTTATCCGATGTAATAAATGGTTCGTTTTTAAAGGATGGCATATCTTTTACAATCCACTTATCATCACCTTTAAATGTATATCCCAGATATCCTATTTCTTTAATTCGAATATCAATGTTTGGATTCTGCGGGAAATATATTGCCCCATAAATAACTGGAATCCTTTGTTGAATTTCGTATGACTCAGGAATTCCTTCCTGAAATATTTCAATTTCAAATACAGAACCTTCTTTAACATTTGGCATAGCGACTCTTGTTCTATAAATATCGCCAATTACCTGTTCTTCAAAGATCGATTCTTTAGTGAGCTTGGTTTTAACTATTTCCCCATTCTCAAGATTATAAGTACAACCTTTAATGGAGTTTTTTAGTTTTCCGTAGAAAACTCTACTGGCAATAGAGGTTCCAGTTTTTTTAAGAACTTTATAACGAAATAGTTGTAAAAATTTAAACTGTAAGGGGATGAATTCAGCGTATTGATAGAGTACTACAGCATCAGCAGAGGTATCCTGTTCATAGGATTTCATCTGAAGTTCTTCTTTTGTAACTTTACCATACTTAAGTTTTTTAATATCCTCAGATTTAGATGTTAACACTGAGCAAACAATTAAGATGATAGATAAGATTTTAACTATTTGACTATTCATGGTTTGTTGATTATTTTGGTTATTTTATAATAAAGGTAATAAGATTTTCTAAATAAAAAATATTTTAATAATAAAATGGTTATTCAACAAAAAGTGTGGAAGGGAAGAGAGATAATTTGGTTTTGCTCCAATATTGACCCCAGAGGGGTCGGATGTTTATAGAAAAAATGCCCATTTATGGTTCTACCCCGGCTAGGGTCGAATGTTCCTAGGGAAAGATATTTTCTATTGACATATAATTCCTCTGGGATTAAGAAAGCCAATGAATAAAAAGTGTATAAGGTTTTCAAGAGATTACCGATAAAATCCTACACTTGTAGCATTACAACTACCCACTAGTTTTGTCGAATAACCTTAATATTACATGACTTAAGGTTTTTAAACTCTAAGTTGAATTATTTTTCTGTCCGTTGAACGTGATAAATAGTGCATTTCTGAATATTCATTTAATGTACCATTAATCAATATTGTAATTACTATAATGCTAAAAATAAACATTATAATAACGCAAAAGATTAAAACTTAAATACAACAACTTCTTATTTAAGTTTTTTGCATAAATCTTAAATAAGGTTTATCTTTGTTTAAAGTATAAGAAAATTATGAGGGATTTTAAATCAGGTCAGCTCATTAGCCAAGCTTATTATAAAAGTTTTCAGCCAACATTAATTAATCGGCAATGGACGGTTGAAAGCATGGAGGTTTTGCAATTACTGAGCCAAGCAGATAGAGAACTAGGACGGCTTGATATGTATTCTAACTATATTCCCAATATCGACCTTTTTATTAGTATGCACGTTCTTAAAGAAGCAACTCAAAGTAGCAAGATTGAAGGAACTCAAACTAATATGGAAGAGGCTTTACTTGAGAAAGAAGATGTTCCGCTTGACAAACAAGATGACTGGGAAGAGGTGCAGAATTATATAAAAGCAATGGAATCTGCATTACAAACTTTAGAGAATTTACCATTTTCCTCACGATTAATTCGTGAGACTCATCGTGTGCTACTTCAGGGAGTCCGAGGAGAGAAGAAGCAACCTGGTGAATTTAGGAATAGCCAAAACTGGATTGGTGGAGCGACTATCAATGATGCTCTGTTTATTCCACCTATACATACCACTGTTCCTGAGCTAATGAGCGATATTGAGAAGTTTTTGCATAATGAAGAGATTTTTTTCCCAGAATTACTTAAAATAGCATTAGTGCATTATCAATTTGAAACGATTCACCCCTTTCTAGATGGGAACGGTAGGGTTGGTCGATTATTAATACCCTTGTATCTAGTAAATAAAGGGATTTTAAAGAAACCAATATTGTACTTGTCTGACTTCATGGAAACTCACAGATCATTGTACTATGACAATCTGATGAATGTTAGAGAAAAAAACGATATAACTCAATGGTTTAAGTTTTTTTTGGTAGGAATTAACGAAACTGCTAAAAAGGGTATTTCGACATTTGATCGAATTCTTCAATTGCAGAAAGAAAACGATTTAAAAATACAATCCCTAGGAAGTAGGGCGGCAAATGCACAAAAGGTTACCAATTACCTGTATCAAAAACCTATAATTAATGCTGAAAAGGTAAGCGAAGTTACTGGAATCTCAATGCCATCCTCCTACAAACTTTTGGCAGAGCTGGAAAGGATTAATATACTGAAAGAAATCACAGGAGCACAGCGAGGACGTTCCTATCTCTTCGAGAATTATTTAAAACTATTCAGATGATGGCTGTATAAAAAGCTTTCGTTAAAAATCTCCAAACTAGAAAAGGGTTATTTTCGATTGTTTTTACCAAGTAATTAATAATCTAGTTCTTATATAAACGAATATGATGGTCGGAAAATAAAACAAATACTTAATAAAATAGCGAAAGGATCAATTCAAATTATACAATGAAACACTTCCAAGCAACGCCAATACAAAATATAGAAAGTCAACATACTACAAAGAATTATCTCAATAATTCTCGATCATTTGAAACATTAATAGGCTTACTTAGTGGGATAATCCCTTTTACTTTAGCTGGTCGTAAGCTATCCTTCTATAATATGTTTTTGGATTTTCTGAGGGCTATCTGCTTAAAAGTAATTTCTAACAACCAGAACCATTGGCAAGAGCTAATGGTAACTGGTTCTGACTTTGCCCAGCTGCTTTTACAATTGGATATGGCCACTGTTATCGATAATAAGGCGGTCTTACATCCAAAATATGCTGCTAAACAGCAATATAGACCCCTTCGTAAGCAGCAGCGCCACTACCAGTTTATAATTCAGCTTATCTCTTACTATAATCACAACGATGCCCGAATACCCATTAGCAATGGTTGGAAAAGAATGATACTTGATAAGAAGCTGGATTATGAGATTCGTCTTTGCGAAACGCTTATCAACCTCGAAAAATTTGAGGTAGGAAAAAAAATTAAAAGTCCATTTAAAGACAGCTACTACACAGGTTCTGGTGAAAACGCATTTAACAGCTATACAAAGCTCATATTTTTAAATTATGCTAATCTTATAAACGAAACAACCGGTTTAAAGAATATACTGGATATAGGATGTGGCTATGGCAATTCCATTGACACCCTAATTGGTAACCACCCATCCGTTTCAACTACTGGTATTGAATTGAATCAGGAGGTGGCCTCTGCTACAAAGCAGAAATTTAAGGATATTGCACGGGTTGCCATTGTCAATAAGAGCATATTTGATTACCAGCCTGATAAGAAGTTTGATCTGATCCTCCTCAACTACGTTTTGTTTTATTTTTCGCATGACGAAAAGGTGATCCTTTTCAAACATCTTGACAGATTGTTGTCCGAAGATGGAAGAATACTGGTGTGCCAATACTACTCTGGCATTGAAAACATGAAAGTATCCTTATCCTCAATTCATGGGGATACAAACTTTTCAAAGAAAATCGAGATCTACTACGCTAACAAAATATCCTATGCCAACACATTGTGGAATAATACTGTAGATGCATTCAAAGAGGCGGAACGGTTTGATTTATTTCAGAATATTTTAAATACTACAGGTTTTTGCATGTACCGAATTTTTCCCGCCGATAAGTTTTACTACTCATTTTTTATCGAAATTACCAGACAGCATGAAAAGGGGAGGGTTGAAAAGGGGTTCAATGCCTCTTCAATTTGAGATGCATTCAGAGGAGAAATTTTCTAGAAAGGAAAACCCCTCTCTAAATTATTCATTTAAAGAGGGTTGCTATATTTTTTTGTTGACCTACCAGGATTCGAACCTAGACTGACAGAACCAAAATCTGAAGTGCTACCATTACACCATAGGTCAATCATACATCGCCTGAAAAAGGCACGGCAAAACTAATATATTTTTTTGCTTGCAACAAAATATTTGACCTAGAAAGCAAAAAAATATTCCAATGTAATTGTAAGTGTTTAATATTCTATGCGTTTATGCACAGAGGGGTTATTTTATTTTACTCTTCGCCAACTTTATTGCTGAAGGAGCGTCAACCACATGTGTTATCTTACTTCCCTTATAGTCCATTTCCCTGCTTGTGTCGATTAGAATTTGTTTGTAATCAAGGGGGCTAAGATTATGGTTAACTTCCATCATCATGGCTACAATACCCGCAGCTACAGGAGACATTGAGGATAGTGAGAGAAATGGAGTAGCATCACCGCTAGTTGGTTTTCTATTGGCCTTTAGGTACTTTTTGTATGAATCGAGCAACAAAAGATTATAGTCGAAATGGAAGATATTAATATCAGGTTCTCGTGAGTACCCTTCATCGTTATTCGGAGATAGTATGTAGGGAAGCGTATTTGTAGGATATGTATAGTGGATAAAGGTTGTAACAATCCCCTTGCTATTCGCTTTACTAACAGCGCTATCAATCAATCCAACGAATTGAGGTGCGAATGGTTCGCCAGAATAGGTTAAAATGTCAATTTTATTCTCAATGGCCCAATCTATGGCACTTACAATTGCATTTGCTTCTTTGGCCTTATCGGAGCACCGAGCATTCAGCGCATAAATCTCAACATTGGGTGCTATTTCTTTTAGGGTAGTTGCCATCCAAAATCCATGCTCATCGATCTGCTCAAATTTTTCCTTTGAGTTAAGGAAATCTTTACCTCCAGTATATACCTTTTCATGCTTTTTGAACCCAAAGTATTTATCAATAATACCAACTTTAACACCTTTTCCAGTAGAAATATTTTGAGCTTCTTTTATATGATGAATGGTTTCGTAATTATCCCTTGTGTTGGCATTATAGAAATTAACATACCAAAGCTTATCCGATGAAGTTAATGCACATCTTATATTGACAAGTATTGACAATACTAAAAGAGCTAAAAATGCTATTTTACCTTTCCGCTTCATGGTTGAAATTTTTATGTTTTTTGCTTATTCTAGAATTTAAAAAAGAATGCCGATTAAAAATTATTTTTAAGCGACATCCCTTTTTGACGGAATATTACACAACCTAACAATAGTTGTTATTTTTCAAGCTCTTTTAGCTTTTTCTCCCTCATCTCCCATTTCCTTTCAAGCATCTCATTGGGCCAGTAATCGGATTCTGGTTGATGGGCATTCATCAAATCCTCCATGGATTTATCGATGAAAACTTTAAAGTTTTCGGGAATCTGAAGGTTGATCGTTAATTCCTGTAATTTCCATTTTTCACCGATAGGTAGGGTAAAGTATGAATCAAAATTTAGTATAGAATCCTTTATGGTGTAATTATACTTTATACTTTTTGCGTTCAGCTCAGCGGCGAGTTTGTTTGCCCCTCTCGCTTTACGAATAATCTCAATCTCAGGATATTTCTTATCGCTTCGCTCAATGATTATGCTTGGTCTGCCGGTAATTAGCGTTTTCCCATTAACCTTAGCGATGGCATATTCATCAATTTCAATAACATTAGGCGATGATAAAAATAGGCTTTCGGAGTTTTCGGTTGCTTGAATGCGTAAGTATTGACTACCCTTGAGCGTTGATTCGAGCGAAAAGGTTTCTACAACCTGCTTACGAACGGTAAAGCTCTTAGCTTGTGAGTAAATTGCAAAAGTCACAATAACGATAGAGAATACCCATATGGTTGCTGCGATAAGACCGATAACTCGGTCGCGAGCTTTAAAATGGAAAAGAATCCTTATACCCAAATATAGCAGCGCAAAAATGGGAATAGCAACAACTAAGAAGATAGGAATTGTTAGCCAGATGCTAGTGCTAAATTCAAAAATTGATGTAATTACTTCTCCAAGGGGAATACCATGTACCATAGGGAATGCACCGTGGAAAAGCAAACCACCAAAAAAGATAACGTTAATTACAGCAAATAGCGCAATAAGCATAGTTACTATAAGGGTTACGGCAATTATTATAGCAATTACCTTAACAATAATGAGTAGGAACTGAATTACCCAATAGGCAAAGCGCCCAATGATATAGACAATGCTCTCTAGGAATCCCTTTAGGCCACTTTTCTTAAAATTCTGATTTATTTGAGATGACTCCTCACGAATCGATTTCTCGATATTTGAAAGATTTACTGGTTCACCCTTCATCTCCAATTTTTGCCTTGGTGTAATGGCTTTAGGTACTGCAATCCAAAGAATTAAATAGAGTACAATTCCTAGCCCTTTAAAAAATATTAGGAATATAAAAATTATTCGAATAACAATTGGATCGGCTCCAAAGTACTCCCCTAAACCAGCACATACACCTGCAATGTATGAGCGTTCTACATCACGATATAACCTTTTTTGTGATTGATAATTTCTACTGGATGTGTTACCGCTTTCTGCCCCTGAGGCAATTTCATCAGGGTTTCCGAGTATTTCAAGAACCTCCTTTACAAGGTCAATGGATATTGATTCGGCTGTACCTTTCCTTTCGGCAAAGAGTTCAGAGATTCTTTCTTCGATATCCTGAATAATATCTTTCCCCTCCTTATCGCTGATAAGCCTTTGTTTAAGGGTGTTGATATAGTTTTCGAGAAGAATAAAAGCATCCTCTTCAATATTGTAGGTTAAGCCACCTAGACTTATTTTAATAGTTTTTTTCATGGTGCAGCTTATTCAATAGTTCTAATGGTTTTCACCGTATCAACAAGTTCATTCCAGCTTGTTTCGAGTTCAGCTAAATAGGTACGTCCTTTTTCAGTAAGGGCGTAATACTTTCTTGGTGGTCCTTGAGGCGATTCTTCCCAGCGGTAGCTGAGCAATCCTGCATTTTTCTGACGGGTAAGCATGGGGTATAACGTCCCTTCAACTACGATCATCTTTGCTTCTTTCAGCTTGCTGATTAGATCTGTGGTATATGATTCGCCCCTCGAAAGGATAGAAAGAATGCAGAGTTCGAGCACTCCTTTCCTCATTTGAGCTTTTGAATTATCTAATTCCATATCGATAATTATTAAATTTATTATTTTCTAGCATCGTTAAATGACCTGCCTATATTATCTGCAGTAACCGGTTCGCCTTTCATCTCAAGCTTTTGCGATGAAGTAATGGCTGGTGGAACCACAATCCAAAGGATTATATAGGTGATTAAGCCTAATCCACCCCAGAAAAGGGTGAATACGAAGATAAGTCTCAGCACCAGAGGCTCTATTCTCCAGTAGTAACCAATGCCAGAGCATACTCCTCCGAGTATTTTGTCATCGGTATCGCGGTATAACCTGCGATAGCTTTTGTAATCGTTTTGAATGTTGTTTTTCATATTTTCCTCTCCTTCTATTTCACCAGGCTCACCCATAATTTTGATGATTCGGTTAACCTCGTTGATATCAACCGCCTGATTTTCTTGTTTAATGGTTTCACGCAGATGCTCTGCGATTCTAGTTTCAATATCCGATATAATTTCCTGTTTCCCTTCCTCGTTAGCGAAGTGAAACTCTAATCTTTTCAGGTAGCCATGTAAAACATTATAGGCATCTTCTTCAAGATTAAAGATACTTCCGTTAAGGCTTACTGTCATCGTTTTTTTCATAGTTATAATTGTTAATTACCAAGTCTATAAAGGTATTATTACAGCACAAATATAATATATAAATATATACTATGCAATACATAGTAGTAATTATTTTCAAATAAAAATGTTAAAATTATTTAATGTAACGTGAGTTCGATCTAAGGAATGATAGTAATACTCTAAAATGCAATTTATTACAAATATTTCATTTGGTATTGGAATAATGCCTGCCTGCCGGTAGGCAGGGAATAATGGAGTTTCTTCTAACTTTTGTCTTCCATTTTTCCATCATTCCATTTTCTCCAATAGATTAAAATGCAGATAATGTAGCATTTAGATTGCTTCTTACATCGAGCTGACGTTAATGTATTAAATATGAGAGATATATACATTTGTAGTGAATTGAAGTAAAAGATTACTTTTACAATTATTTACAAATCATATGAAAACAGGAATACTTCGTAAAATGGATATTACCAATTGCGGTTCTGCAACACAAATATCTGCTAACTATCTTTTAAGAATTGAAAATGAGATTATTCCGATGAATTCGATGCTGAATAAGCCTATCGAAATTAAATTTTTGGGTAATATTTATTGTATTAGATGTGGTAAGAAGACATCAAGGTCTTTTGGGCAAGGGTATTGCTATCCCTGTTTTAGCACTGCTCCCGAAACCGAGGAGTGCGTATTGCGCCCTGAACTTTGCAAAGCGCATTTAGGCGAAGCCCGTGATTTGGAGTTTGCGAAGAACCATTGCCTTATCGACCATTTTGTTTATTTGGCATGGTCGGGAGGGTTAAAGGTAGGAATTACACGTAATACTCAAATCCCAACCCGATGGCTCGACCAAGGGGCGAGCAGAGCAATAATAATATGTAGAACACCTAACCGATATTCTGCAGGTATGGTTGAGGTGGAGCTTAAAAAGAGCTATGCCGATAAAACCAATTGGCAGGCAATGCTTAAAGGATTACAGGATAACGACCTAGACCTTAGATTAGAGAAAGAAAAGGCGTTGAATTTTTTGAAAGGGAAAGGTTTTAGCTATCAAGCTGAGGCAGATATTGTGTATTGTATTCAATACCCTATTCTTCATTACCCAGAAAAAGTGAAATCATTTTCATTCGATAAGGAGGCTGAATTTAAGGGTATTCTAAACGGAATAAAGGGTCAATACCTAATACTTGATAGTGGACGAGCTCTAAACATTAGAACGCATGGCGGTTTTCAGGTGGAGATTAAGTTCTAATAAACAGCCATGAGAACTACTGTAATGTTATGTATCAATTATTACGTTCTTATTTTAACCGACGGGTTAAACCATCGGTTATTGCTCTGAATACTTTTCTGTCATAGTATGATTAACATAACACTAGGCTATTTGATGAGATGCCAGGTAAACTAGGCATTTGAAATATCTACCGCAATTTTTAAAATTTTGCTTACCTCCCCATGCTGATTGTATATGGGGGAGTAGGTTTCGAGGAATTGGTAATCCATACCATTTATTGTAAACTTCGTAGTTTGCTTTTTGGTATTGCCTTTGCGTAAATCATGCCAAAATTGCTCATAGCTAGCTATCTGGTTATCGTTTAATTTTAGATCTCTTGAATGGTGAGTGCCGATTATCTTATCGCGAGGGATGCCTAGAATTGCTTGATATGAATCATTCACCGATAGCACATAGCCTTTTGTATCGTACTCCATTAAGTAGGCAGAAGTATTTAAAGCATTAACAAGACCCTCTAGCTCCGATGTTTTTCTCGATGCCTCTTCTTGTGTTGACTGAAGCTCCTCCATGTTCTGACGCATCTCCTCTTCCTGAGCGGCCATCATTTCGGCTTGCTCCTGCGATTTTTCGAGAAGTTCGGCGGTTCGGCTATTTACGTTTACCGAATGAAGCGTGGATGCTATGTTTTGGGCAACTTTTTTTACAAATTCAATTTCATGGGTTTTGAATCGATTGAACGAGGTTAACTCAATAACTCCAAGCACTTCCTCTTCAACGATAAGGGGAACTAATAGAAGTGCATTTGGATTTGCACCTCCTAGCCCCGAAGTGATTTCGATATACTCCTGTGGTATTTCTATAAGATTAATGATGTCTTTTTCAGCAGCGCAAGTTCCAACCAAACCTTCGCCCTTTGCAAATGATTTCTTAATAATCCTTTTACGGTCAAAGGCGAAGGCAGCAATAAGCTCGTATTCCTCGCGATCAAGCTTATCGTTTATAACGAAAAGCCCTCCCTGTATTGCATTTAAGTACCATACAATGTTTTTAATGATTTCATCGCCAAGTTTTAATCGGTTGTTGTTGTTCTGCCGAAGTAGTTCGGCAAAAAGGGTAAGTCCCTCGTTGGCCCATTTAACCTTTTCCTCCTCTTGTTTACGAATTACTTCTTCATCCCTTGCTTTTAATAGGTTATCTCGCATATCTATCAGCGATTTACCTAGTACGTCATCCTCGCTAAGCAGATTCAAGTTTACATCAAGGTTTCCGCTACCAATTTGCCGTGCAAAATCAGTTTTATTGTTAATACCTACAATCGATGCTGAAAGGGCGTTGGCCATTACCTCTATTTCATCACCAGTTTTTATATCAAGGTTAATCGATTTATCAATTCTTCCAGTTGCCACTTCTTGCAGAAGTTTGGTCATCTCATTGATAGGTCGGGTTAAGTAATTGGTAAAAACGAAAAGAACAATAATAAGAAACAATAACCCGATTATACCCGCTAACAGATTTATGTTGTAGTTTGAGTTAGCCTCTGCCATAATTTTATTCTTCGGAACAACTATTCCCAATGCCCATGGAGTATTCGTTTTACCAACTATTATTGGAGCAAGTGTATAGTAAAGGGTTTCGCCATTTTTTTGTTTATAGGAAAAGTTAAACTCTTCGCCACGCTGAACTTTCTCTAAGAGCTTATACTCCTTAACAAGTTCAGGTAATTTATTATTAATATTCTTTTTGAACAACGAAGTATCGGGGTGTGAAACGAATACCCCTTTATTGGAAAGCAAAAAAGCATAGCTTTCGGGAAATGGCTTGATGCTATTGACCAACTCTTGGAAGCGGCTTAATACCAAATCGAGGGCAACCAGTCCAATAAATTTACCATTTTCTAAAAGAGGTGAAGCAACGGAGGTCATCATTTTGCCCCCTTGAAGTAGAGAGATATATGGTTCTTCCAAACGCTCATTTGCCCCTTTCTTCATCCCCCCGTAAGTCACAGGGTCACCGGTTAAGCTTCGAATTTCCCTTTTAGTTTTTAGAACGCCCTTTTCTTTATAGATAATATAGAATTGACGCCCAGTGGGCTTATCCCACTGGGGGTCGAGGTTGCTAAGCTCCCAGCTATCCCATAAGGCATCCAAATGCGGATTTGCTGCAAAAACTCTATTGTACATATCGCGGTAATGCACAAGCCACTTTTCTTGCGGTAAAGATTTGTATTCAAGAAAGGCATTGGACAGAGTTTTTGCAATAGCTAAATCGTAATTTAACCAGCTTTCAATTTGATAGGCATTTTGTTTTGCCAAAGCATTGGTGTATTCTAACGCATTTTTGTAAATAATATCTTTTGACGAATGGCTTATGAAAATAAAGATGGTTGAGAACACAACCAAAATAGCACCCAAAATGAAGATAATAATCTTTTGCCAGATTTTTAATTTTATTTTCATAGTATCCCGATTTTAATCAACCTTAAACATAAGCAAAAATAGTTAATTGATTATTCAATAACCATCTTTTTTATGCATATCATTTGATTTATTGCTATTAACGAAACCCAATGGTTTTAGAAACAGTATAAATAGTTTATTAATTCAATGCTTGGAAAGTTAATGTTTACTATTTTTGAGCGATTAATTGAATCTATAAAAATTCGCCAATGTCAAATTTAGATTTAAAATCCCACGTTTCGATACTAAAGACTATCGGACTATTTGCCTCTGTTCGCGAAGAGGTGCTTTACCAAATTGCAGAAGTTTTAGTTCCTAAACAGCTAAAACAGGATGAAGTTTTATTCAAAAAAGGGGACGATGATCATACCCTTTACATCGTGGTAAGGGGTAGCGTAAAAGCGCATGTAGGCGATCATAACTTTGCCGTTTTTCAATACTCTGAGTTTTTTGGCGAATACTCATTGCTTGATTCCTCGGCACGCTCTACATCGGTTACAGCATTAGAGCCTACCGATCTACTAGGTTTCGAACAAAAAGATTTTTTTAATTTTCTCGACAATAACCCCTCAATGACCCGGGCAATGCTCAATAATCTTGTTTGGAGGCTTAGGGATTACAACTTTCTGGAGGCTGAATTAACAGCTAAAAATAATGAGGTGCATAAACAGAAGGAAGCTATTGAAATACAACGAAAAGAACTTGAATCGTTGAATAGCACCAAGGATAAATTCTTTGCCATTATCGCTCACGATCTAAAAAACCCATTTAGCACTGTTTTAGGACTTTCAGAGCTGCTTGCAAAGGAGTTTGAAACGTTTGAAGCAGATAAGTTGAAGGTTTTTATCGAGCAAATCTATAAATACTCGAATAATACCTTTAACCTTTTGGAGAATCTTCTGCAATGGTCTATGCTTCAAACGGGTAGAATGCCTTTGCGCCCAAAACTTGTTAATATTAATGAGCTGATTACCGAGAATATTGAACTTTTAAAGGGCAATGCCAATCAAAAGGGTATTAGCATCGATTCGAATAAAATCGATGATGGGTTAGTTTTTGTGGATGAAAGCATGATTACAACGGTTATCCGAAACCTATTATCCAATGCCATTAAATTTACTACTCAAGCGGGAGCGATTAATATTGATATTGTAAAAGAGGGTTCAAAGCTAAAAATATCCATTGAGGATAATGGTGTGGGAATATCGATGCAAGATCAGCAACGGCTTTTTAAGATTGACTCAAATCCGACATCTATAGGTACATCAATGGAGAAAGGAACTGGACTAGGGCTAATCCTTTGTAAGGATTTTGTCGAGCGTAATGGGGGAAACATATGGTTAGATAGTCAGCTTGGAAAAGGGACTACGTTTTATTTTACAATCCCCTTTGTTGGTTCAGAGCATTCGAGTGTTTCGAAATAAAGGTTATGGATTAGCGGAAAGTTTCTTTTTGGTAGATATTTCGGAATAAGAATTATGGTCGGTTAGTACCAAGTAGTAATATTCAATTAATGTTCATCGATATCTCAATCGACTTATTAACTGTTCCCGATTCGAGGGTATTATATGGGTTGACACTGCTGGAGAGATGGTGCTTTTGCAATCGAAAAGGGAAAGGAAGCGGGGTTTTGGTTCACATTGACTACTGGTGAGGATAAAAAGGCTTGATTTAATCTTCAACCAAAATTAAGTTTCCGATCGTTCCATCGCTGGTGAAGAAATGTTCAGGGGGAACACTCAAATAGCCATTGATCAAGGTAAGCCGCCCAGTTTTAAGCAATGGTTTTGCGCAAAATAGCATTTGATTCACAAGCACTTCTCTAAATTCGTTCTGTAGATCAGATATTTTTACACCCCAAATAGTCCTAAGGTGGGTTAAAAGCTTTTCGTTGAATTTTGTTCGTTCATCTAGAACTTCGGATTGTAATACAGTGTTCTCTGATTGAATTCCCTGTTCCCATTCATTATATGAGTTCGGATTCCACTCACGAACTAATCCGTTGTATGAATGTGCAGCAGGCCCTAACCCCAAATAAGGTATTCCCTGCCAATAAGCGCAATTATGCCTTGAAAGATAACCCTCCATGGCAAGATTGGAAATCTCGTAATGAATAAATCCATTTTTCTTTGATAGCTCGCGCAGCAGATCGAACTGTTGAGTGCTAATGGATTCGTCAACCTCTTGAATCTTTTTGCCCTTCAACCTTCGTCCAAAAACGGTGCCCTCCTCGTAGGTTAAATGATAGCATGATAGATGCTTAATATTTAATGAAAAAGCTTTATTCAGGCTATACCCCCAGCTGTCCGATGAAGAGTTCGGAAGCCCGTAAATTAGGTCAATACTGATGTTCTCAAACCCATTCTTTTGGGCAAGATTTACCGATTGCTCGGCTGCTTGAGCGTTGTGCCTTCTTCCTAGGAATCGAAGCTCATCGTCAATAAATGACTGAATCCCTATGCTGATTCGGTTTACTCCCGATAAACGATAACCCTGCAATAGCTCTGCGGAAATATCGTCGGGGTTTGCCTCAATGGTAATTTCAGCATCTACTGAAATAGTATAGGTTTTAGCAATACAATCTAGAATATGGTTTATTTGCGATGACCCTATGAGCGAAGGGGTTCCTCCTCCAAAATATATGGTATCAATCGGTTCATTTTTGATAAAACTTTTTCGGAGCGAGAGCTCTTTTTCTATCAGTAAAGGGTACTGTGATATTTTATTAGATGTCCCAATGGAGTAGAAATCACAGTAAAGGCATTTCTTTTTACAGAAAGGTACATGTATATAAATGCTTGCCATTCTATATATGCTTTATGATGTTTGATAGAGATCGTTAATTTCAATATCTTTGCAAAAATACACAAAAATGAAGACTTACAAGATTGCCCTTGGCTGCGACCACGCAGGTTACTCAACAAAGGAGAGCATTAAAAGTTACCTCGAAGATTTAGGCTATAAAGTATGGGATTTTGGTGCCCATAGCGAGGAGAGCGTTGACTACCCTGATTTTGCACACCCTCTTGCAAAATCGGTTAACGAGGGCGAATACGATTTTGGAATTCTGTTTTGTGGGAGCGGCAATGGTGTTAACATCGTTGCCAATAAATACCAGGGGGTGCGTTCTGCCCTTTGCTGGAACGAGGAGATTGCCAAATTAGCCCGATTCCATAATGATGCAAATGTTTGCGCCATTCCTGCCCGATTTGTTGATTTGAACGAGGCTAAGCTGATTGTAAAAGTATTCCTTGAAAGCGAATTCGAGGATGGTCGCCATTCACGAAGGGTGAATAAAATACCAATCAAGTAAGTATTGAATTATTACTCTATCGCTTTTGTTACGTATTGTGCTGGAAGGGTAACCAGCAGGGAGTGCGATATGTGTTCGATTTTAACGACTACTTTCTGCTTTCCCTTATGCTCAACGAGTTCGCCTTTTAATCCTATTAGTGAGCCAAATTTAACCTCAACCTTTGCTCCGGGTTCGAGGGTTTCTTCAACCGCTTCGACCTCAACGTTTTGTTCAAGCAAATTTTTAATAAGATTTATTTGATTGTCAGGAATTGGAACTGCCTTCCCCTCAAAGGTTATATACCTGACAATCCCTAGGGTATTAAGAACATTGTAGTAATCCTTTTGGGTAATCCTTACGAAAATGTAGGATCGAAACAACGGCTCCTCAACCATCTTTTTTCGATCGCTCCACTGTTTTAATCTTCGTTGTAAAGGGAGATACGACTCAATCCCTGCTTCTTCCAAACGTTCTAACACCTTTTTTTCGTTACGCGGTTTGGTGTAAGCGGCGTACCAACGAGCATCAATCTTTTTTTCTAACGCCATTATTTAAAATTTTCGAGGTCAAATATACAACGGCTTAAGGCTTGAACCAAACCATTTACCAATAAGTTCAGGGCAAATCTTTTTAACGATTTTAAAATAGTAGCATTTATTACCAATCACATTTAATACTTTTATAACTTTGATAGTTCATTTTAACCTTAAAATAAAAAACCATGAATCTAGTAGATCGTGCTAAAAACATTATCCTTAAACCAAAGGATGAATGGACTTTGATTGATCAGGAGGATACCTCAGTAGCAACCCTTGTTGCCACCTACTTATTCCCACTTGCTTTAATCCCTGCTATAGCTGCATTTATTGGGTATGGGATAATTGGCGTAGCCTTTTTCGGACCAATCCTAAGCTGGGGCATTAAAATGGCGATTATATCGTTTATTACCACAGTTGTTGGAATTTACATTTCAGCAATAATTATCGATATCCTTGCTCCAAATTTTGGCTCGGTAAAGGATTTCAGAAAAACTATGCAGCTAGTTGTTTATGCCTATACACCGGTAATGCTTGCTGGGGCATTTTCAGCTATACCTGCGCTAGGATTTTTAGGTATTTTGGGATTATATGGACTCTACCTACTCTATATTGGCATTAAACCAATGATGAAATCACCTGATGATAAGGTTACCGTTTACTTCTTAGTAAGCCTGCTTGTAATTATTGCAGTTTACTTTATCCTTGGAGCTATTTTAACCCTAGTCCTTGTTGGTAGGGCATATAATATGATGCCGCAGTAGGTAATTATTGATTTTTTAGTTTAGCAGCCGTTGTTTTAATGAAAAGCAATGGCTGTTTTCATAATCAACCGATTATAGAAGTCAACCAAAATCCAATACTTTTATAGTATAAAATTGACGATATGAGAAGTTATATTTTAAAACTTACCATTATTGCTCTAGGAGTTGTGATGATAAGTTCTTGCAGCAGCAAAAAGGTTACTTTGAAACATGATCAAATACTTGGTTACTGGAAGACCGTTGTTGGCGAGAATGAGTATGTTCAGTTCGAAAAGCTCGATAGCGAATACGTTTACTCAGCATTCACTTACGATAGACTTGCTGCATCAGGCATTTGGGAATTAGACGGGGATAATCTGATTATTAATTTCGATGATGGTACTTCAACATCTGTTTGCGTTAGCTTTATAAGCGATACATTGCTCTTTAACTTAGGTGCGGAGAAATATGTAAAAGCAGTTATTTCGGGAAAAGGAAGAACTCCGCTTGCCGAAATTGGCGATGTTGAGGTGCTTGAAGCGATTATTAAAAATATAAATGTTATATTTTCAGAAATTGAGCCATTTAAGGAGGATTGGGCAACCCCAACCATTAGCTGGCAAAAAATTACCGCCGAGGTAGTGCTTAAAACCGATGCTTTATCGGGGATGGTCGATGTGGGAAATCAAATATCAAAGTACTTAGTGAGCCAAGGCTTTGATATCAATTCAACTCGAACAACTGAAACCATAAGCAGCTATAATAAAGAAAATCTTATAGTGATGATTAGGTTGAGAGGCGCAAACGAACCTAAGGCTGGCGAAGCTTGCTATATCGATGTTATTAGCGGACTCGATAAAAAGTAAGCAGTACAAAAATACTGTGCTGTTAACCTTATTCTTCAGAAAAAAAAAGCGTTACATTTGCCATGCTTTAACCAAAGCGTGAAGTATTTTCAGTATTAAAAAAAAAATCAAAATATCATTTTTGAGATGAAACCAACATTAGTGATTCTTGCTGCTGGAATGGGCAGCCGTTACGGCGGACTTAAACAGGTAGATGGTCTAGGCCCAAATGGTGAAACGATTATCGATTATTCGGTTTTCGATGCAATGCGAGCAGGTTTTGGCAAGGTTGTATTTGTAATCCGCAAGAGCATCGAAAAGGATTTTCTTGAGGTTATAGGAAACCGTTTTAAGGGTAAGATTCCCTTTGAGATAGTTTTTCAGGAGTTGGATATGCTCCCCGAAGGTTTTTCGTGCCCTGCAGATAGGACAAAACCTTGGGGAACCGCTCATGCTTTGTGGGTAACCCGTAATGTTGTTAAGGAGCCATTTGCGGCTATCAATGCTGATGATTTCTATGGTTACGATGCCTTTAGGGTGCTTGCGGAGGCTCTTTCAAAGCCAGATCTCCCGAAGGGAACGTACTTTATGGTAGGTTATCGTTTGGGTAAAACCCTTTCGGAGCAAGGATACGTTTCGAGGGGTGTTTGTACAACCGATGATAAAATGATGCTTCAGACATGCATCGAGCGAACCCAAATAGAGCGGTTAAACGGAAAGGTTTACTATAAAAACGATTTGGGAGATAACGTAGAGGTGGATGAAACCCTCCCCGTTTCGATGAACTGTTGGGGATTAACCCCTGATTTCTTCAAATATACAGAGGATATGCTTTCGGGATTTTTATCGGGATCGATTACCAACGCTAAAGCAGAGTTCTATATTCCTACCGTAGTGAATAAACTGTTAGTTGAAAGAAAAGTTACCTGTGAAGTTCTCCCTACTTTTGCCGAGTGGTTTGGCGTAACCTACCCCGGCGATAAACCAATGGTAGAGGGTCGATTAAAGGAACTTTTTGATAAAAAGGAATACCCATCGCCACTTTGGTAGTAAGCTCGGTCGCAGTGTGCAAGGTGAATAAAGCCCAATAAAACCTACGAGCATCATCTAAACGGACTTGATTTATTATAAATATTGACTTAAAATAAGGAGGCCTAAAATCATGAAAATACAAAAAGTTGAAGCAATCGAAATACTCGATTCAAGAGGAAATCCGACAGTTGAAGTGAATTTAAAGTTGGAGGACGGAACAATTTCTCGGGCAATGGTTCCAAGTGGAGCATCAACAGGAGAAAGAGAAGCAACAGAGCTAAGAGATGGCGACAAAAAACGGTATGGTGGAAAAGGTGTTTTAAAAGCGGTAGGGAATGTCAATTCCACTATTGCAAAAGCAATTGAGAATAAATGTTTTAATAATCAACGAGAGTTGGATTATTTTCTATTAGAACTGGATGGCACAAATAACAAATCGAAATTAGGAGCAAATGCCATTCTCGGTGTTTCTATGGCCTATGCCAGAGCAAAAGCCACAAGTTCAAATATTCCATTATATCAATACCTAGGAGGTAGTAATGCTCACATAATTCCAGTTCCTTGCATGAATGTGATTAATGGTGGTAAACATGCTGACAATACAGTAGATTTTCAGGAATTCATGATTGCACCTCACAATGCACCATCATTTACCGAAGCAATCCGTATGGGCGTAGAAGTGTTTCACTCATTAAAAGCTGTATTAAAAGGAAAAGGCTTAAGTACTGGTGTTGGCGATGAAGGAGGATTTGCACCCGATTTAAAATCAAACGAACAGGCGGTTGAAATGATTTTAGAAGGGATTAATAAAGCAGGATATACACCAGGAAAAGATATAAGTATCTGCCTTGACCCTGCTGCCAGTGAAATGTGGGAAAACGGGAAATATAAATTTTTTAAAAGTTCACAGAAATTAGTTACAAGTGATGAAATGGTTAAACTTTGGGAAAGTTGGGTGAATCAATATCCCATTGTTTTGTTAGAAGATGGTTTAGCTGAAAATGATTGGGAAGGATGGAAAAACTTAACGGATATTATAGGCAAAAAAATTGAAATTGTTGGAGATGATTTATTCTGCACCAATAAATCAATTTTAGCAGAAGGAATAAATAAGGGCGTTGCGAATTCTATTTTAATTAAGCTAAATCAAATAGGGACTGTTACAGAAACATTAGAGACAATTGAACTTGCCTATAAAAATTCATACAATTGTTTTGTCTCGCATAGAAGTGGTGAAACAGTAGATAGTTTTATTGCAGATTTGACCGTAGGTATTAATGCAGGGCATTTAAAAACGGGAAGTGGTTGCCGTGGAGAACGCATTGAGAAATTTAATCAGCTTATGCGGATTGAAAATGAATTGGGAAAATCAGCTCAATTTGCAGGGTTGAAAGCATTTAAAAATGCGAAGTAATGACAAAGAGCCAATAACACCTAGCACACGATACTGTGGCTGTAGTTTAGAGTTGCGAGTAAATTTCAGGGCTTTCTTAATAGCTTAGTGCCCCTGCCTACCGGTAGGCAGGGGCACTAAGGGTCGCAAAAATGGATTGCAGCGCTAAATTAAACTACAGCCAATATTGTGTATAAAACACTGGGGTGTAAGTGTTTATGTAAAGTCAATGCCCTGCATCGGCGTTTGTATCGGCAGATAGTTACGAAGCACACAATCCCCAACGTTTCATAAACGTAACCGTTAATCGGAATCATTCCGATTAATTCGGAAGTAATCGGATTGAATGTAGAATTTAAGCCATAAGGCTGATTTATAGAGTTTTTAACTATGATAACGGTTGTCTCCATAATGGTTTTGGGTATTATTGTCGGGTACTTCATCCGTAACAGGCGTTTGCTGGTTAAGATAAACGATAAGCTGATTATGTGGGCAATTTACCTCCTGCTATTTATCCTTGGTCTATCCATTGGAGCAAATGAGGTAATCATGAAAAACCTCCCAACATTGGGATTAAAAGCGTTGGCTTTGACTCTGGGTGGTGTAATCGGAAGTATTTCTCTCGCTTGGCTAACCTATGTACGTTTCTTTAAATCGAAGGAGTAGGGATGAAGGGTAGTTTGATTATTTTAGGATTCTTTACAGCGGGTTTACTTCTAAGTTTTTATAAGATAATTCCCGGCGATTTAATAAAAGAGGAGTATAGCAGCTATGCTCTTTACTTTTTGATGTTTTTAGTTGGTGTTGGCGTTGGGGCTGACGCTAAAGCATTTCAAGCATTAAAGGGGTTCAACCTTTGTATTTTACTTGTACCATTTACAACCATTTTGGGAACAGCTATAGGTGTTACCATTGTTTACCTTATAATCCCTGATTTATCGTTAAAAGATGCTCAAGCGGTAGGTTCGGGTTATGGGTACTACAGTCTTTCAAGCATAATCATTACCGAAACCTATAGCAAATCGCTAGGTGTAGTTGCGTTGTTAGCGAATGTAATGCGTGAGATAATCACACTATTGGCGGCTCCGCTCATTGCTCTTTATTTTGGAAAAATTGCACCAATCTGTTCGGGTGGTGCAACGAGCATGGATACAACCCTACCGATCATTACAAAGGCATCGGGAAAAGAGTATGCCATTGTTTCGCTTTTTCATGGGATAGTGCTTACTATTCTGGTTCCCATTATTGTTTCATTAATATTATCGTTGGGTTAGAACATTTTTTGTATTACTTACGTATTGATATTTATCATTGCAATTGGTACTTACAAAAAAGTATATTTGCACAAATCATTCTCAAAAATGATCAGCAGTTTAGCATCAACTTTATACCACAATAATGGCAAGGGGCTTTTCTCTTGTTGGATGTGCTGATTCTACTTCACTTCTATTCTAATATGTAATCTTTATCTTTCTTGCTGAGAGATAATTGTAATTATTGATTATACGTTTTTTCAGTTTTCATTATCTCATAAACAATCTTTAAAAAAGAAGATCATGTTTGAAAAAATAATACCCCATAGTGCTACGCCAGAAAGGCCTGCAACTGCTGAGGGAAACTTCTATGAACCAAAACAAAATAGTATTGGCCCTGGGATGAATGAACGGATTCAAAAACTCCGTAAGCTGAGCTTTGAGGCTGAACCATCACTTTCAATTGAACGTGCTTTACACGAAACGAATTTTTATAAGGAAAACTATGGAAAGTACTCGATTCCGGTTTTACGGGCCTTGAACTTTTTGGATCATTGCACGAAAAAAACCATTTATATTGGTGAAGGAGAATTGATTGTAGGCGAGCGTGGTCCAAAACCCAAGTGTGTTCCCACTTTCCCTGAACTCACTTGTCATAGCGTGGAAGATTTTCATGTGCTCAATACTCGTGAGATGCAGCGCTACACCATCAGTCAGGAAGATATTAACCTTTATGAAAATGAGGTTATCCCTTACTGGCAGGGCAAAACACAGCGTGAGAGAATATTTAACCACGTACCCAATGAATGGCGTGCTGCATACGAAGCAGGGTTATTTACTGAATTTATGGAGCAGCGTGCTCCAGGTCATACTGCGCTTGATGGAAAGATATACCAGAAAGGAATGCTCGATTTCAAAAAAGAGATCGCCGATAACCTTGCCAAACTTGATTACCTAAACGATCCTGAAGCAACTGATAAAGCAGAGCAATGGAAAGCGATGGATATTTCGTGCGATGCGGTTATCGTTTTTGCCGAACGCCATGCTGAACTTGCCGAAAGATTAGCTAATAAGGAGAAAGACCCTCAAAGAGTTAAAGAGTTAAAGAAGATAGCCGAGGTTTGTCGTTGGATTCCTGCTCATGCCCCCCGAAATCTTTGGGAGGCCATTCAGATGTACTGGTTTGTTCATCTTGGTACTATAACTGAATTAAATGGATGGGATGCCATGAATCCAGGACATTTCGATCAGCACTTGACCCCTTTCTACAATAAAGAAATTGCTGCTGGAACGCTAACTCGCGATGAGGCTAAAGAGTTGATTTCATGCTTCTGGATAAAGGTAAATAATCATCCTGCCCCACCAAAAGTAGGAATTACAGCACGCGAGAGTGGTACTTACAACGATTTTACCAATATCAATTTGGGTGGCGTAAAAGCGGATGGTTCCGATGGAACAAGCGAGGTTTCTTACATCATGCTTGAGGTTGTTGAGGAGCTACACATACTACAGCCCGGCAACTCGGTGCATATTAGCGCAAAAACTCCCGACAAATTCTTACACGCAGCGGCTCATGTAATCCGTCAGGGGCATGGGTATCCTTCGGTATTTAATCCCGATATCTATATCCTTGAGATGTTGCGTCAGGGGAAATCGCTACAAGATGCACGCGAAGGGGGATGCAGTGGTTGTATCGAGGTTGGTGCTTTCGGCAAAGAGGCATACCTGCTTACCGGCTACCTCAATGTTCCAAAAATATTTGAGGTGACGCTGAATAATGGGATAAACCCTGTGACCGGGAAAATGGTCGGGATACAAACCGGCGATCCTCGAAATTTCAAATCATATGATGAGCTTTACAATGCATTTCTGAAACAAGTTCAGTATGTAGTTGATCAGAAAATGCGAGTGAGCAATTACATCGACCGAATGTTCGCTAAGTATGCCCCAGCACCTTTCCTATCGGTGGTTATCGAAGATTGCATCAGCAAAGGTCGCGACTACTACGATGGTGGTCCACGCTACAACACAAGCTATATTCAGTGCTGTGGGCTTGGAACGGTTACCGATAGCCTAGCGGCTTTGAAAAAGCATGTCTTCGAGGAGAAAACATTCAGCATGGACAAGGTTTTAAATGCAGTGCTAAAGAACTTCGAAGGGGACGAGCTGATGAGACAAACGATTATCAATCGTACTCCATTTTTTGGTAATGATGATGATTATGCCGATTCAATAGCCCTTAAAGTTTATGACGATCTTGTTGATACCATCGATGGTAAACCAAACATTAAACCTGGGGGGAAATACCATTTGAATATGCTCTCAACTACTTGCCACGTATATTTTGGCAAGGTAATGGGCGCAACACCAAATGGACGACTTGCAGGAAAATCTATATCTGACGGAACATCACCATCGCATGGGGCGGATACAAAAGGCCCTTCGGCAGTAGTAAAATCACTAACCAAACTCGACCACGTAAAATCGGGAGGTACTCTTTTGAACCAAAGATTTTTGCCTAGCTTGATGAGGAAAGATGAGGATATTAAGAAGCTGGGACAGCTGATCAGAAGTTACTTTACCCTTGGAGGTCACCACATTCAGTTTAATATTGTGGATACCGCTACACTTTTAGCAGCCCAAGCCTGTCCTGATGATTATAAGGATTTAATGGTTCGCATGGCTGGTTACAGCGATTATTTCAACGATATGAATGCGGATTTGCAGCAAGAGGTAATTGAACGGACCGAAAATGATTCATTTTAAACGACTCCATTTGCTAATTATAATACTAAATGGATTTAAGAACAAGGATTAACGATTGCCTTCGGCGAGCCCGCAAATTACGCTTGGTTTCTGATTTAAGAAGAAAGGGAAAGATTTTAATACATGCACAATAGTTTAATTTTCGACATAAAACGCTACGCCATTAACGATGGTCCAGGAATTCGTGTAGTAATCTTTTTCAAGGGCTGTAATCTGCATTGTGCTTGGTGCCATAACCCCGAAAGTATCTCACCGAAAGTTGAAAAGATGTATGCTCCGGCAAAGTGTATTAAATGTGGATCGTGCGTTGCTGCTTGCCCCGAAAATGCCATTACATTGACTCCAAATGGGATTTCAACCGATCCCAATCTTTGCAAATCGTGTGGAAGATGTGCTGAAGTTTGTCCTACAAGAGCCATTGAAATGTCGGGAAAGGCGATGACCGTTCCTGAAATAATGGATATCATTGAGAAGGAGCGGATATTCTTCGACCAATCTGGTGGTGGAGTTACTTTTTCGGGTGGTGAGCCGCTGATTCATTCAAAGATGCTTATTGAACTGCTCGATGAATGCCGTAAAAGAAAAATTCACACAGCCGTTGATACGGCTGGGAATGTAAGCACCAAAATCATACTTGAGGTTGCAAAAAGAACTGATCTTTTCCTGTACGATTTAAAGATGATGGATTCCGATTTGCACAAGAAGTGGGTTAAGTCCACCAATGAAAAAATTCTTCAAAACCTAAAGGTTATTTCTGAGGCTGGTGCTCACGTTATTATCCGAATACCATTGATTGGTGGGGTTAATGATACAATTCAAAATGTCGAGCAGACAGCAAAATTTATCTCTGAATTAGCGGGGGGAAAAAAGGAGGTAAATCTTTTGCCCTATCATAGTATTGCACAAAACAAATACATGAAGTTGGGCAAATCGGATGATTTCGAGATGTTGATGGAACCTGATAAAAATATACTTACAAGAGCAATTTCGATTTTTGAGGAGTATGGGGTTAATGCATCTGTTGGAGGGTAGATTTAGCAATATGGTAAAATAAATAAGATGGATAAAAAAGAAACATTAAATAAATTATCATTAATTCAGATAGTTCAATTTTAGAATAAAAACTAATTTTAAGTAATTTATTAAACCTAATCCTATGTTCAGCAAACAAACTTACATTAACCGTCGCAATCAGCTAAGATCGCAGTTTAAATCTGGAGTTCTCCTTTTTATTGGAAACGATGAAACAGGAATGAACTATGAGGATAATACCTACCATTTTCGTCAGGATAGTACTTTTCTTTACTATTTTGGTTTAAATAAACCCGGGTTATACGCCATAATGGATATTGAGAGTGGTAATGACTACATCTTTGGTGATGATTTAACCATCGACAGCATTGTTTGGATGGGTTCACAGCCCAATATCAGTGAAATGGCTTCAACCGTTGGAGTAGAAAAAACGGGTACGGTTTCGCAGTTCACCGATAAGATTAACAGCTATCAAAAAGGGACAGTTCATTATTTACCCCCTTACCGACCTGAGCATCACTTAAAATTGATGAGATATTTAGGTATTAGCCCTGCTGAATCATCGTTAAAGGTTAGTATTCCGTTTATCACCGCTGTGGGCGAGCAACGGAATATTAAATCGGAGGAGGAGATAAATGAAATTGAACATGCCGTTTCAGTAACAGCTGAAATGCACCAAGCGGGAATGTGCTATGCTAAACCGGGCATGACGGAGGCTCAGGTTGCCGCAAAGGTATATGAGGTTGCTCTTGCTGCTGGAGGGAGCATCAGCTTTCCGATTATTGCAACTATTAACGGTCAAACACTTCATAACCATTACCATGGAAACACCATCAAAGAGGGACAACTCTTCCTTTTAGATGCGGGTTACGAAACCTCAATGGGATATGCTGGCGATATGAGCAGTACCTTCCCCGTTGGAAAAACATTTAACGAAAAGCAGAAAGAGATTTACCGAATTGCTTTAGCCGCTCACAATGGTGCAATTGACATGCTTAAGCCAGGGGTTCATTTCCGCGATGTTCACATACAGGTCGCAAGGGTTATCTTCGACGGTCTAAAAGGTATGGGATTCACAAAGGGTAATACCGAGGATGCCGTTGCAAATGGTGCTCATGCTCTATTCTTCCCTTGTGGCACAGGCCATCTAATGGGATTGGATGTTCACGATATGGAGAATCTTGGTGAGCAATACGTTGGATACTGTGGAGTTCCAAAAAGCAAGCAGTTTGGCCTCAAATCTTTGAGGTTAGGACGTGAGCTAAAACCTAACTTTGTAATTACTATTGAGCCAGGTATATACTTTATCCCCGAGTTAATCGATTTATGGCAGCAAAATGGCACAAATAAAGATTTTATCAACTTCGATAGGGTGAATGAGTATCGTAACTTCGGAGGAATCCGCAACGAGGAGGATTTACTGATAACCGAAACAGGATCAAGAATACTAGGCAAGCCTTTGGCTAAATCTATCGAGGATGTTGAGGCTGAAAGAGCAAAGGCGTTTTAGTTATTCGAAAAAATTACCCACAAAGGACACAAGAAAACCATAAAGATATCAAAGCCTTATTGTATGATATTTTTCCTTCGCGGTGAAGCGCTACAGAACAAGATTATTACAAGAACTAAGCATGAGTCAGTATAAAGTCCAAAAAAGGATGTATCAAAGATCAAATAAATTTTTGATACATCCTTCTAAATGTGAGAGTTATATAAGTAAGAACTTGGTAGTATAATTATTCCGATTTCTTTTAGCTATCCTTAATTCACACCTAGATTGAATATCTGAAAAATCATAAAATTCTTCAGATTTTCAATCCGATCGTCATTTTAACAGTTATCCTAGTTTTTATAGAGAAAACTACATTTAGGCATGAGCCTAATTCAGTAGGGCTTTAAAATCAAGGTAGGATAATATCTATTTTTCAAAAAAAATCGTGTTTAAGAACATTAAGGGTTGATTTTTCATAGAACATTATGGTTGCCAATATGTTGATAGCTAGATAGAAAATGAAGGATTGAGTACTCAATATGATCTATAACATTTTACCTTAGAACCTTAAATGACAATAATCATAGATTGGACTATATGCTGACCTTTACATTCGTCATATATTTACCTGACTTTTAAGGGTGCAGTTTTATTGTATATATGACATGATGCAAAGCCATAATCAAAGTCAATGTTTAAAAGTTAACTTAAAAAAATGTTAAAAAATTATTTCGAACATGTTGAGGAGCGGAAAAAATTGAATATCCCTCCGCTTGCTCTTGATGCAAAACAAGCAGAGCAACTTTGCGAATTAATTAAAAACTCTTCAGATGGAAATGAAGAGTTGTTGCTGAATTTACTATGTAATAGAATATCACCTGGAGTTGATCCTGCGGCAATGGTAAAGGCTGAGTTTTTGGATAAAGTTGCAACAGGAAAAGTTAAAACGAAGCTGATTTCCCCATCAAAAGCGATAGAAATATTAGGCACAATGGTTGGTGGTTACAACGTTACACCACTTGTCAAGGCTCTTGAAATTAGTGAATTATCAAAAGATGCTGCTAAAGCATTATCAAATATTACCTTGGTTTACGATTCTTTCGACCAGGTATTGGAGCTATCTAAATGTAATAGTTCAGCACTCAAAGTGCTTGAATCATGGTCGAAGGCAGAATGGTTTACAGCAAAACCAACATTGGAAGAAATAATAAAAGTTAAGGTATATAAAGTTGAAGGTGAAATCAACACCGATGATTTTTCACCTGCTTCCGATGCGGTTACACGTCCAGATATTCCATTACACGCTTTATCCATGGGTAAAACAAAATTTCCCGATGGAATTTCAACCATAGCAAAATGGAGAAGCGAAGGGCATAAAGTAGCATTTATCGGTGATGTTGTTGGAACAGGCTCATCAAGAAAATCAGCATGCAATAGTGTTATTTGGCATATTGGCGAAGATATTCCGTTTATACCTAACAAGCGCCGTGGAGGAATTGTGATAGGAGGGAAGATTGCTCCAATCTTCTTCAATACAATGCAGGACTCGGGTGGGGTACCGATTAATGCTGATGTTACCAAAATAAATATGGGTGATATCATTGCTATTAATACAAAAGAGGGAACTATTAAGAATGAATCGGGAGAGGTTATCTCAAAATTTGTTCTTAATCCGAATACCTTATTGGATGAGTATCGTGCTGGAGGTAGAATTTCAAAAATTATAGGAAGGGCTTTGACCTTAAAAGCCATAAAAGCACTGAATGTTGACGAAAAAGAAATATTTGTTGAACCTATAAATCCAGCAATTAAGAGGGGACAGGGATTTACATTAGCCCAAAAAATGGTTGGTAGAGCTTGTGGATTGGAAGGCGTACTACCAGGAACAGCATGCGATCCGATTATGAGCACAGTTGGTTCTCAGGATACAACTGGTCCAATGACAGCCGATGAGCTAACCGAGTTGGCGTGCTTAAAATTTCAGTCATCTATGTTCATGCAATCGTTTTGCCATACTGCGGCTTACCCAAAAGCAACGGATATCAAAATGCACAAGAATCTTCCTACTTTTGTTAAAGCTCGCGATGGAGTTGCTTTAAAGCCAGGTGATGGAGTTATACATTCATGGCTTAACCGCCTGTTAGTTCCCGATAAAGTTGGAACCGGGGGCGATTCGCATACACGTTTCCCTCTTGGTATATCATTCCCTGCTGGTTCTGGGCTGGTTGCTTTTGCAGGTGCACTTGGCTTTATGCCGCTCGATATGCCAGAATCAGTTCTTATTCGCTTTAAGGGTCAGCTTAGACCTGGAATTACTTTACGTGATGTTGTAAATGCAATACCTTTCTTTGCAATCAAAAGAGGAAAACTTACCGTTCCTAAGAAAAACAAGGTGAATATCTTCAATGGAAGAATAATCGAAATGGAAGGTTTGCCCGATATTACCCCTGAGCAGGCATTTGAGTTAACCGATGCAACCGCCGAAAGAAGTGCAACTGCAACTTGTATAAAACTTTCTGATAAATCGGTAATTGAATATGTAAAATCGAATGTGGCCTTGATTCAGGATTTGATTAATAAGGGATACGAAAGCAAATCAGCATTAAAACGTCGCTTGGATGAGCTAAATGAATGGCTTGCCAATCCAAAGCTTTTATCTGCCGATACCAATGCCGAATACGCCGAAGTATTCGAAATTGATTTATCTGAAATTACAGAACCAATTGTATGTTGTCCTAACGACCCCGATGACGTTAAGCTACTATCAGAAGTTGCAGGAACTAAGATTGATAATGTTTTCATTGGATCATGCATGACAAACATTGGACATTTCAGGGCAGCTGCGAGTGTTTGGGATGGCGCAAAGTTCAACAACAATGTCAGAACCTATATTGCAACACCCACCAGAATGGACTATAAAAAGCTTCTGGAAGAAGCTATGTTTGCAAAATTCGGAAAAGTAGGTGCTAGTATTGAAACGCCAGGTTGTTCGCTATGTATGGGCAATCAGCTTAGAGTTGCTGATAAAACGGTTATTTTCTCAACATCTACAAGGAATTTCGACGATAGAATGGGTGATGGCACCCAAGCATATCTTGGTTCTGCTGAATTGGCTGCAATGATTTCATTAACTGGAAAAATTCCAACTCCGGCGGAGTACTTCGAAATTTTCAGTAGGAAAGTTGAATCAAACAAGGATAAGATTTACTCTTACCTGCAATTTGACAAGATGCAAACAATCTAGTGTTAAGGATAAATCATAATACAGAATAGATATGACAAAAATTATTTATACAAATGTAGATGAAGCTCCCGCGTTAGCTACATATTCATTTTTACCTATTGTTGAAGCATTTACAAGCGTTGCTGGGATTAAAGTAGAAACAAGGGATATATCATTGGCTGGTAGAATTATAGCAGCATTCCCAGAGTACTTGGATAATTCACAAAAGCAAGGCGATCATCTTGCCGAGTTAGGACAACTAGCCACTACTCCTGAGGCAAATATTATAAAGCTTCCGAATATCAGCGCTTCCATACCACAACTTGTCGGTGCGATTAAAGAATTGCAGTCAAAAGGATATGCATTACCTGATTACCCAGAGTCTCCAAACAACGATAAGGAGAAAGAAGTCAGGGTAAGGTATGATAAAATAAAAGGTAGTGCAGTTAATCCAGTGCTTAGGGAAGGAAACTCGGACAGAAGGGCACCACTTTCAGTAAAAAATTATGCAAAGAAAAACCCCCATAAAATGGGTGCTTGGAGTGTTGATTCTAAATCGCATGTTGCACACATGAACTCCGGCGATTTCTATGGGAACGAAAAATCAGTGACGCTAAATGATGCCTGTGATGTTAGAGTAGAATTCGTTGACAAAGAAGGAAAAATCAAAGTATTGAAAGAAAAACTTACTTTGAAAGCAGGAGAAATCATTGATTCAACGGTAATGAATGTTCATGCTTTGAGAACATTCATTGCTGAGCAACTTGAAGATGCAAAGAAACGAGATGTATTGCTTTCGGTTCACCTTAAAGCAACCATGATGAAGGTTTCCGACCCAATAATTTTCGGACATGTGGTCAGCGTTTTCTTCAAGGATGCTTTCGAAAAGCATAGCACCACATTCGAGAAATTGGGTGTTGACCCAAATAATGGATTAGCCGACCTATACGCAAGAATTAAAACCTTGCCCGAAAATCAGAGAGCAGAAATTGAGGCAGATATTCAGGCTTGCTACAGAAAAAGGCCAAAGCTTGCAATGGTCAACTCCGATAAAGGGATTACCAACCTTCATGTTCCAAGTGATGTAATTGTTGACGCATCAATGCCTGCTTGCATTCGCGAATCAGGCAAAATGTGGAATGCTGAGGGAAAACTTCAGGATACAAAGGCAGTAATTCCAGATAGAAGTTATGCCGGTATTTACAAAGCAACTATCGAATTTTGCAAGAAGAATGGGGCCTTTGATCCCACAAAAATGGGAACAGTCCCCAATGTAGGATTAATGGCTCAGCAAGCCGAAGAATATGGTTCGCACGATAAAACCTTTAAAAGTTCAGGAAACGGAACGATAAGAGTTATTACAACTTCAGGGATTATTTTGCTGGAGAATAGCGTAGAGGAAGGCGATATCTTTAGAATGTGCCAAGCAAAAGATGCTCCAATTCAGAACTGGATTAAGTTAGCAGTTTCTAGAGCCAGGCTATCAAATACACCTGCAATTTTCTGGTTAGATGACAAAAGGGCACACGATGCTCAGATTATTGCAAAAGTCAAGAAATATTTGCCAACTTACGATACCAAAGGGCTTGATATTCAAATCATGTCACCTGTCGATGCTACGCTTTATACACTGGCAAGACTAAAGGAAGGCAAAGATACAATATCAGTTACTGGTAACGTTTTACGCGACTACCTAACCGATTTATTCCCAATTATGGAAGTTGGTACAAGCGCAAAAATGCTATCGATAGTTCCCCTTATGAACGGTGGAGGATTGTTCGAAACAGGTGCTGGCGGCTCGGCTCCAAAACATGTTCAGCAATTTGTTGAGGAGGGTTACTTGAGATGGGATTCACTTGGTGAGTTTTTAGCTCTTGCTGCTTCGTTAGAGCATTTGGGCATTACAACTAAAAATGATAAAGCCCAGATTCTTGCTGATACTCTCGATAAAGCCACTGGTAAATTCCTTGATGAGGATAAATCACCAAAACGTAAAGTTGGCGAAATTGATAATAGAGGAAGCCATTTTTATTTAACTTTATATTGGGCACAGGAGCTATCAAAACAGACAAAAGATGCTGATCTAAAGAACCGGTTTTCAAAAGTCGCTAAGCAGCTGGAGGAAAATGAGGTTATAATTGTTAATGAGCTGAATGCTGCTCAGGGTAAACCTGTCAATATTGGGGGTTATTACCGACCAAGCTTCGAATTGACTTCAAAAGCAATGCGGCCAAGTGTTACATTCAATACAATAGTAGATAATATTTCGAAATAGGGTAGGCAATGTTCGCAAGGCAAATAAACATGAAGGAAGACAAAAAATAGGAACTATGGTAATTAAACAGCAAGCTCAGGCAGGAACCTTCGAATCAAGCGATATGCTTGTACTGGTAGAGCCCGTTTCTGAAGGAACAGGAAGAGTAATTGAATTGCATTCCCCTGTAATGGTTCAGTTCGGGAAAAGCATAAAAGAGGAGATCAATAATGCTTTGGACGAATATGAAATTAAGGATGTGCGGTTGATTTGTAATGATAAAGGTGCATTGAGTGCTACTATCAGCGCAAGAGTGGAAACTGCTATTCGAAGAGCTTTACAGATACAAGACGGAGTCCTACCATCATAATATTAATGATCATGAAAAAAAATAAAAGGCGCACAGCCTTATACATTCCAGGTCATAATCCAGCAATGGTTCAACAAGGTGGTGTTTATGGCGCCGATACGGTGTTGCTGGATTTGGAAGATTCGGTTGCGCTTTCTGAAAAAGATGCAGCAAGGATTCTTGTTCGAAATATGATTAGAACGGTTGATTTCTATAATACTGAAGTTACTGTTAGAATTAACCACATTGATACCCCATTTGGCATAACTGACCTTGAGTACATTGTGCCTGTAAAGCCCGAAGCCATTCGATTACCTAAGATTGAAACAAAGCATGATGTAATTCGGGTCATTGAACTGATTGAAAAAATTGAAAAAAAGCACGGTATTCCCCATGGAAATATAAAAATTCATCCCATGATTGAAACTGCTATTGGGGTTCAGAATGTATTCGAAATTGCCGGAGCTCATCCATGTATCGATGCAATTACCATTGGTGGACAGGACTTAACGGCGGATATGGGAATTGTAAAGACCAAAGACAATGCAGGTTTGGACTATGCCCGCAAAGCCATAGTTATGGCTGCAAAAGCGAACCGGATTGACGCTTTGGATTCTGTTTTTGCAGATGTCAATGATGATGAAGGTTTGAGGATTGAAACGGAATACGCAAAGAAAATAGGATTCACAGGTAAAGCAGTAATTAATCCCCGACAGATTGATATTATTCACGATGTTTTTAACCCAACCGATGAGGAAATAAGGGTTGCCATCAAAATTGTGAAAGCATTCAATGAGAATGCTGCAAGGGGTATTGGAGTATTCGCTCTCGATGGAAAAATGATTGATGCCCCCGTCGTTACCCGGGCACAACACGTATTGAATTTAGCAGATATTGATATTAATGATTTGTAATCGTACTATTATATGAAAAATGTTTTAGGTAGAGATATTCCAGAATACATCGAAGGAATCGGTAAACTTGAACCTTTTCAGGGTGCGTGGACAAAATTGAAAAAAGGATGGATGGATGAACCCGCTGTGGCTATTGCAACCAAAGCGAAACTTCCACATGAAAATAAATTGTGCGAATCCCTCGAAGAGGCTATCATTAAGGCAAATCCGGTAAACGGAATGACCATTTCTTTTCATCATCATCTAAGGGAAGGCGATGATGTTATTGTTAAATGTATTTCCATTTTATCAAATCTTGGGATTAATAGTATAACGCTTGCATCGTCATCCTTAACAACTGCGCATGATGGACTTGTGCCATATATTCAAGATGGAACTATTACCAGAATCTATTCGTCGGGTATTCGTGAAAAATTGGGCAAAGCAATATCTAAGGGCATTCTCGACATTCCTGTTATTATTCAGTCACATGGCGGTAGAGCAAGAGCGATTAGAACCGGTAAAATAAAAATCGACCTTGCCATTATTTCAGCATCCGCAGCCGATTGCGAAGGAAATGCAACCGGGGCCGTTGGAAAATCAGCCTTTGGATCAATCGGTTATTCTATGGTTGATGTGGAACATGCCATGCAGTCCATTATTGTTACTGATAATTTGGTTGACTATCCTTGCATCCCGATATCTATAGCACAAAACTTTGTTGACTATGTTGTAAAGGTCGATTCTATTGGCGATCCATCAAAGATCGCTTCAGGAACCACTCGAATAACAAAGTCCCCAATGGACTTAAGAATAGCACAATTAGCGGCAAATGTGATTGAACATTCAGGTTATTTCCAAAATAATTTCTCATTTCAGGTCGGTGCTGGTGGTGCAACTCTAGCGGTTGCGAAGTTCATCAGGGATAAAATGAAGAAGAAAAATATCACAGGAAGTTTTATGCTTGGTGGCATTACCTCCTATTGCGTCGATATGCTTAACGAAAATCTATTTAAGGCCTTGTTTGATGTTCAGTCATTCGATGCCGCGGTGAGCAGTTCGTTACTTAATAATAAAAACCATATTGAAGTTCCTTCAACATTATATGCCAATCCTTTTAATTGTGGCTGCTTAACCAATAAACTCGATATTGTTGTTTTAGGTGTCTTAGAAATTGACGTTGACTTTAACGTTAATGTAATTACAAGTTCTGAAGGTTACATAACCGGTGCTTCAGGCGGACACTCCGATACTGCCTCTGGTGCAAAATTAGCTGTCGCTGTTTGTCCTTCGTTCCGTGGAAGAATTCCAATTATTAAGAAAAGAGTCAATACAATTGTTACACCTGGCGAAAGCATTGATGTTCTGGTTACCGAACGAGGAATTTGTGTTAATCCAAATAATAAGGATTTGGAACTAAGGTTGAGAAAAGCTGGATTAAATATCAGAGATATTCATGATTTGGAAATAGAGGTTGATGGAATAACCGGCATTCCAGAGAAGATTCAATTTACCGACAAAATTGTTGGAATAGTTGAATACCGCGATGGAACTATTATTGATGTTATCAGACAAGTTAAAGAATAATGGACAATACCGATGAAATTCTAAAAAGGATTTTATTTGCAAAGGACAGTCGTTCATTACTAAAAAAAAGACTTAAGGATGAAGGCTTTGCATCTTTAAGTCTTTCGTTAAATATTGCCGGATACCCAAAAACAACGAAGGAAATAGCTACATTCTTTTTTTTGATTTTAGAGCAATTCAAAATATTTTTATTAGCCAATCGAATTGAAATTGCCAATGAGTATAATCAACTTGATGAAGCCGGAAACTTCTTTCTATGCTCTATTATACCTGATAATAGAACAATTCATAGCATAAAGCAGCTTTGTGAGGATTTTGAAGACCATCATGAATTAGGTCGAATAATTGATATTGATGTGGCCGATTCAGAAGGTAATTACATCTCATCGGGCAAAAATAAATTGTGCATCTACTGTGGTTCCTATTCTGCCTTGGAGTGTATGAGGTCGAAGAACCATAGCTACGAAGATATTCGCAAGTATATTTTTGAAAAAATTGAAAGCTACTTAATTGTACAAAAAAGAGATAAAGTTTGTAGCCAATTAGCATCCCTTGCTTCTAGAGCGATACTCTATGAAATTTCCTTGACCCCAAAACCTGGTCTGGTTGATTTTAGTAGCTCTGGAGTTCACAAAGACATGGATTTCCATTCGTTTATCGATAGCACCGCTGCAATTATTCCATATTTCTTTAAAATAGCCGAAAAAGGATTTCAATTCACCCAACCTCTTTCTTATGCATTGCCCATGATTAGGGAAACTGGATTAGTAATGGAAAATGAGATGTTTAAAGTTACAAAAGGGGTTAATACACAGAAGGGGATTATTTTTTTAATGGGAGTAGCTGTTTTTTCATCAGCATTTCAAATATCATCTAAAGGTTCATTTAGTTTGGCTGAATTCTCTGATTTTACCAAGGAAATAGGTCTAGATGTATTGAATGAACTCGATATAAAAAATTTTGATACAACTCATGGCAAAATATGTGTTGAAAAGTATGGAAAATCAGTAGGTGGAGGAGCTAGACAAGAAGTTGCAAATGGTTTTAGTACTGCAATTGTCTATGGCCTGCCAATTTTGGATGGTTGTAAGTTAGAAAAATTGAATTCATCAGAAAAACATACGATTTTGTTGAATACCTTAACTTCTCTGATAGCAAATAGTAATGATACAAACGTTCTTTATCGAAGTAATTTAATTGTTCTTGAAGAACTCAAAAAACTTGCATCAAATACCCTCAATTCACTCTCTGAAGAAGAGAAAAGGCATAACTTTGAAATTCTAGAAGAATTCTGTTTAAAGAAAAAAATCTCACCGGGTGGCTCTGCTGACTTACTGGCTATTACAATTTTTTTGCACTTTGTAAAAAAAACTAACTACCATGATTGCTGAAAATACGGATTACCGGTATGAGATAATGGATATGAAGAATCCTTACGATGTACGCAAAGTATCGGATTTTTTAAGCCCACTAGGATTTGATTTTACTCCAGACCAAATTGATTATACTGTAATTCTTATTAACCTAAACGATGAATTAATAGCTACTGGTTCACTCAAAAATAATGTACTAAAATTCGTTGCCGTTGCCACAAAATTTAGGGATACTACAGCATTTTCATTTATTGTAAAGCACCTTTCCGAAAGAGTTCTCTTGAATAGTAAAACTGCATTTGTTTTTACAAAACCCGAGAATATAGAAAAATTTATGAGCATAGGCTATGCTGAAATTGCTAGTGCCCCTCCGACTTACGCTCTGCTAGAGTTTGGTTATAAATTAATAAAAGATTATAAGGCCTACCTGAAATCGAAGAGAATAAATAGATTAGCACAAAAGGTTGCATCAATTGTAGTAAACTGCAACCCTTTTACGAACGGTCATAAGTACCTTATCGAAAAGGCTGCCGCTGAGAATGATGTGCTATACGTATTTGTTGTTGAAGAGGATCAATCGGTATTCAACTTTAAAGTTAGATGGAAACTAATTGAAGAAGGAATAAGTCACCTAAAAAACGTTGTACTACTTCGAGGGGGCAATTATATAGTTTCGTCTGTTACGTTTCCTGCTTATTTCTTAAAATCTGAGAAGGCAGACCTGATTACACAAAAACAAACCGAACTGGATCTCAATGTTTTTGTTAAACATATTGCACCTATTCTTGGGATTAATAAAAGATATGTTGGAACTGAAATATACTGCAAGACAACGGCAGAATATAATAAATCGATGAAGAATATACTAACGAAAAACGGAATTGAGCTGGTTGAAGTTCAACGATTAGCAATTGGAAGCGAAGATAATTATGTAAGTGCATCAAAAATTAGGAAGGCAATTAAAGATGAAAACCTCGACAGCGTACTTGATTTCCTGCCAGATTCAACAAAGGCATTCCTTCTATCAAAAGATTCCGAGCAGATTAGGAATAGAATAAAAGCATCTTCTTCAAGACATTAGGGTTTAGGTTAAAAACTAGTCTGCAAAAAACATAAAGTCAAAAATATGGTGTTATAATTACGACAACAATTTAAAAGTAGAGGAGAATTTGCTGATAGCTGAAAAGGCCAAGAATTGATATTTAGCTTAACGTTTGTAACGATAAACTTAGCGCATTTTGTATGAAAAACATTAACAGTCTCTTTAACCACTATATTCACTAATGTTAGCTATTTCTTCAGAAGATATAAGTAGAGTCGTTTCCCGCAAGGAGGTTGCCGATGCCGTTGAGCAGGCAATGCTTACTATTGAAAGCGGTGATTATATCATGCCCAATCGAATGCATTTGCATAGCGGGAATGATACAATGCTTATAATGCCATGCATTTCCAAAGGAATGATTTCAACAAAACTAGTTAGCGTTTTTCCGAACAATAGGGACAAAGGATTACCATCGCTATATGGAACGCTGATTCTTAATGATGGAAAAACAGGTGAACCTTTAGCAATCATGAATGGCGCAACCATTACTGCTCTTCGAACGGGAGCGGTTGGCGGTGTGGGTGTAAGACATTTGGCTAAGAAAGATGCAAAAGCCCTTTTAGTGATTGGAACAGGGGTTCAGGGTCGAAATCTTGCCCTTTCAGCTTGTCTTGAACGAAAATTTCAAAAGGTCTTTACATATGATATCAACTTTGAGAATGCTATAACATTTTCTAAAGAACTTCAAAAGGAGTTAATGGGTATTGACGTAGTCGCTGTAAAATCTGTTAATCAAGGACTGCTTGAAGCCGATGTAGTTATCACTGCTACAACATCAGAAACTCCCGTTTTACCTTTGGATAAGAAATTGATGGAGAATAAATGCTTTATTGGCATTGGCTCGTTTAAGCCCAATACCCGTGAACTTCCCGAAGAACTACTCTCCCTTACCGATACAATATTTGTGGATACCCCTTTTGCTGCTAGCGAGTGCGGTGATTTAGCCATACCCCTTGCAAGTAAAATACTTACGAATGAAAAGATAGTTACCATTGGTAAATTAATTAACAAAGCCCACCAAGTAAAATCGCCAACAAGAGTTTTCAAATCGGTTGGTGTTGCCCTTTTCGATCTATTTACTGCAAATCTGATTTACCAGAAAGCATTAGAATCTGGAGCAGGAAAACCTATAAACCTCTGATCTATGTTGAAAAATATCCATTTCGAAACACCAAAAGAGTGGCAAAAAATAACCACCATCGATATGCACACTGGTGGCGAACCGCTGAGAATACCCATTAATGGATTACCCGAATTAAAGGGGAACAGCGTGCTTGAAGTTCGTCGATATTTTCGCGATAATCACGATAAAATTCGTACTGGATTAATGTGGGAGCCTCGCGGTCATGCCGATATGTATGGAGCAATAATAACCCGACCATTTTCCGAGAATGCTGATTTTGGAACATTCTTCTTACACAACGAGGGTTACAGCACCATGTGTGGGCATGCCATAATCGCACTTACAAAGTTTGCCATCGAAACAGGGTTGGTGAAAGAATTAGGCAACGAACCTGAGCTGATAATCGATGCACCTCCTGGGTTAATTCGTGCTAAAGCGCATATGGAGAATGGAAAAGTGGTAAGAACATCTTTTCTAAATGTTCCATCATTTCTATATTTAAGAGATCAACGAGTGGATGTATCTGGTTTAGGTAAAGTCAATTTTGACATTGCCTACGGAGGTGCATTCTACGCATTTGTTAATGTTGAACCATTGGGATTGAAAATGGACGCCTCGGACTATAATCGACTTATCGACTATGGCCGCAGGATTAAGCATGCGGTTATGGATAATTTCCAAATTAAGCATCCATTCGAGGAGGATCTTAGCTTCCTTTATGGCACAATCTTTACGGGTAAACCTGAAAATCCCAAGAATCATAGCCGTAATGTTTGCATTTTTGCCGATGGCGAAGTTGACCGTTCATCAACTGGTTCGGGGGTAAGCGCACGAGCTGCGTTGCACTTCGCAAAGGGCGAATTGAAAATGGGTGAAACAATTACCATTGAGAGTATCCTTGGAACAACTATGACGGTTAAAGTTCATGAGGAGACAACCTATGGGCTCCACAAAGCAATTGTTCCAGAGGTTAGCGGAACAGCAAGTTTTGTAGGGAAGAATGAATTTTGGTTTGACCCTGAAGATGGTTTGAAAGACGGATTTATATTCAGATAATTATTGTGATATGAAACACCCATGATAGTGCACGAGCACAAACTACCCATGAACAAAATATGGGTGTTCCATTCGCTCGATAATGATTGTTAAAATCGAAAATGTAACGTATTAATAATTAACTGACTAAATATTTTGTACGGATGAAAATAAGAACTATACTTTACTTATTTCTGTTGACTTTCGCTTTGTTTTCGTGCACTTCAAGTAAGCAAAAGAATGATTTGCTAGATAAACTAGTATTTGGGAATGTTAACGAATACACAATACCCAATAAACCTAGTCTTCGAGGTGTTGATATTTTAGATGCTCAGATTGTTTGGGTTAGTGGTAGCAAAGGAACGTATGCTCGTAGTACCGATGCTGGAATAACTTGGAAAGTCGGTAATATTAACAACGACACTCTCTTAGATTTTAGAGATATTCATGCTTTTAGCGCTGAATCTGCTATTGCAATAAGCGCAGGCTCACCTGCACGAATCTACAAAACGGTTGATGGGGGTCAAACATGGAACCTTAAATATGAGAATACCGACTCATTGGTATTCTTTGATTCTTTTGACTTTTGCGATGCGAATAGGGGGTTAGCCTGCAGCGATCCTATTCGGGGCAATTTTCTTTTTATCAAAACGACTAATGGCGGAGAAACATGGGACACCATTAGCTACAACCTTTTACCCAAACCACTGAGTATTGAAGGTGGTTTTGCTGCTAGCGGAACATCTGTGATTTGTACAGCGAATGGTACTATATTGTTTGGAACAGGTGGTACTGAAGCGCGAATTATCAGAAGCAATGATTATGGGAATATGTGGGAAGCATTTAAAACACCTCTTATGGCAGGTGAGCCATCGAATGGGATATACTCTATTGGAGCTATTGACGAAAAATCATTTATAATTGCAGGGGGTTGTTGGCAAAAGCCTGATGAGGCCATAAATAACGTTGCAATATCAACAGATTCGGGTAAAAGCTGGAGTTTGACCAAAACTTTCCCTTCAGGATTTCGCTCAAGTATTAAATACCTACCGAGCTCTAAATCGATTGTAACCTGTGGAACTAGCGGAGTTGATATATCGATGGATATAGGTAAAACCTGGAAAAAAACACCTTTACATGGCTATAATGCTATGGATATCTCAAATACTGATGATTTTATTGTATTGGTGGGCTCACAAGGTAAAATAGCATTTGCTTCATTAAAGATTTTAAACGAATAAAGAAGTTCAATATATAATTATAATATCTTTGAAAATTGTCACTAGCAAATAATCGTATTATGCAAAGAAGTACCTATCTCCCCATAATTGCTTGTTTATTCTTAGCATTAGGATCATGTAAACCTAAAGTTCTAACACCAGAAGATGTTCTGTCGCAAATATCCATTATCGATAGCATCAAACCAATTGCTAATGACACGCTATTCAGCTCAACCTATGCGGTTTGGTTTAGAATGCCCCTCGATCATAATAATCCCAATAGCCCTACCTTTCCGCTAAAGGCGTATTACTCGCATAAGGACTTTAGCAAGCCTATGGTTGTGGTAATCGATGGTTATACAATGTACACATCAAGGGCAAACGAACTTTCGAAAGTTCTTGATGCTAACCAGATCACCATTGAGCATCGGTTTTTTGATCAGAGCCGTCCCAAGGATTCTATACCATGGAGCTACCTAAATGTTCGTCAGGCTGCTGCCGACCAACATACTATTATCGAGGCATTTAAGCCTTACTATAAAGAAAAATGGGCATCAACGGGAATTAGCAAAAGCGGTCAGGCTACGATTTTTCATCGTAGGTATTATCCTAATGATGTTGATGCGAGCGTACCATACGTTGCACCATTAAATTTCTCATATGAGGATCCAAGGGTATATGATTTTCTTAACAAAGTTGGTACAGATGAATGTAGAACCAAGATAAGAGACTTTCAAATTCAACTTTTCGAAAAAAAGAAGGAGGTTTTCCCAATGTTCGAAGAGTTAGCGGCTAAGAAAAAATGGAACTTTAAAATGGGGTTAGATAGAGCCTATGATTTAAGTGTTCTTGAGTATTCTTTTGCATTTTGGCAATGGGGTTTTTCCTGCGAAAGTATTCCTTTAAAAAATTCACCAGCACAAATTCTTTTTCTCCACTGGAAGATGATTAACCCGTTTACATTTTTTAATGAGGAGGATATTGAAAGAACCCGACCATTCTTTTATCAAGCTATGACAGAGATAGGAATGTATGGGTATGACGTAAAGCCTTTCAGTAAATATCTTACGGATACTACCAATATCAATTTTTCCTTTGCAATGCCTGAAGGTCATAAAGCGATGTACAATTTTGAAACCATGAAAGATATTGATTCATGGTTAAAGGAATCGGGGAATAACATGCTTTACATTTATGGACAGAACGATGCTTGGTCATCAACTGCAGTTGACCCAGGGAATAAAACTAATGCGGTGAAGATGTTTAACCCTGGCGGAAGCCATTCCTCCAGAATCAAGAATTTTCCCATCGAAATGCAGGATAGCATTTATACAGTTCTTGAGAAATGGTTAGAGGTAGATCTGTCGTCAAAAAAACATAAACCTATTGGAGGCTGTTCAAGGTCATCTCAAAAAATGTTTCAAATTCTTTAATACCAATTAAATAAACCAAATAAAATGAAAATTACAAAGGTTATTATTTCAATAATCGTACTGATATCGATTTCAATACCCAGTGCTTTCTCTTGTACTGTTATTGCCGTTGGCAAAAAGGCATCGGCTGATGGGTCGGTTATTATATCGCATACCGATACAGGTCCCGATTCTAGAATCTTTTTTGTACCAGGTAAAACATATAAAAAGGGTGATATGGCCCCAATTTTCTGGGGAATTCAGGATGCTGATCGCCCCTTAAACGATGATGGTAAAATATTAGGCTATTTGCCTCAGGTCGAGAGAACCATCGGCTATTTTCAATCCGCTTACTCGCACATGAATGAGTATCAGCTTGGAATAGCTGAAAGTACAACGGCACAAAGGGATGAACTAAAATGTACCCTTGAAAATGGTAAACAGATAATGACCATTGAGCAAGCCATGATTTTTGCACTCCAACGCTTTAAAAAGGCAAAGGAAGCCACCCAATTCATTGGTGATTTACTAACAACCTATGGATTCCTTCCTTCGAGTGGAGATGGATCAGAAACGCTCGTGATTGCTGATACCGAGGAGGCTTGGGTATTTGAAGCCTTTGGAGTAGGTTCAGGTTGGAACCCCGAGAGCAAGAAGCCAGGGGCTATCTGGGCGGCTCAACGACTTCCCGATGATCAGGCTACCATGATTCCAAATTGGAGTATAATTAAGGAGATTAATGTAAAGGATAAAGAAAACTTCATGGTTTCCTCAAACTATATGCAAGAGGCCATAGATCGCGGTTGGTATAACCCCGCTTTAGGAAAACCCTTTGTTTGGCAGGATATTTACTCTCCCCTACCCGAAGAGTATGCAACAAGCCGTTTTTGGTTATTCTACCACACCTTTACTCCAAATTTAAAGCAATGGCCCGATAGAGTCCTTGATCCTACTAATCCTTACAAAGGAATGCAACCATATTTTCAAGTTGTAGAACCATTATCGATATACCCATTCGCTGTTGTTCCTGAGAAAAAAATATCGGTTCAGGATGTAATGGCTATTCAACGCTCAACCTTTGAGGGTACAATCTACGATATGACCTCCTACCCCGAATGGCTCGTGCCCGATGGCAAGGGTGGTTACATTAAAAGCCCACTGGCAACCCCATTCCCTGGCGGTGAAATGCGTAAGCTGATTAAGCAAACCTATCGCCGTCCAGTTGCCCGTCATCGTGGACATTACGGAATGGTTATGCAGCTTCGTGGGTGGCTACCCAACGAGATTGGCGGTGTTTATTGGGTCTATCTCGATAACCCTTATTTCAGCCCATACGTTCCAATTTATTCTGGAAACCTTTCTGTTGCTGAAACCTACAATACCTATAATCCCGATAAGTACGATGAAAAATCGGCTCGCTGGGCAATCGATTTTGTCGATAATCTCGCAAACCTAAGCTTTCAGAGCATTGCCAAGAATGTTCGAACCATCCGTGATCCTTTCGAAGCAGAGATGTTTAATAATCAAAAGAGCATTGAGGACGAGGCTTTAGCCCTTTATAAAAAGGATCCTAAATCTGCCCAAGAATTTCTAACGAACTATTCAAATGGTAAGATGAATCGGGTTACCGAAATGTTTTTGAATCTTAGGGATCAGATTATAACTAAGTACACGAATAACCACGAATAAAGAAAAGTATAAGAAGTTTCTCGCAAAGGTTCGCTAAGTTAAAATAAAGTATCGCAAAGGGTAATGAAAGAAAATGAATTATCATACCAAATTATTGGTGCAGCAATGAAGGTTCATTCAGAATTAGGACCGGGTTTGCTTGAGAGCGTTTATGAAAAGGCATTATCCTATGAATTGGAAAAATTAGGTTTTAGGGTTATTACACAGCAAGGAATTCCTATGATTTATAAAGATATTCAATTTGACTGTGGCTTTAGACTAGATATTCTTGTTAATGATATTGTAATAATTGAAATTAAATCAGTAGATACACTTCTCGATGTGCATCATAAACAACTGCTTACATACTTGAAACTTACAGGAATAAAACTTGGGCTACTAATCAATTTTAATGTCAGTCATTTAAAAGATGGGATAACTAGAATAGTAAATAATCTTTAAGGCTTAGCGCACTTTGCGGTTGCCTTAGCGTTCCTTTGCGAGAAACTTCTTCTATCACAGAATAGTCAGAATAGTAAATAATCTTTAAGGCTTAGCGCACTT
>Ga0105099_10000014_pt1 | contig 123580 bp, 98 predicted proteins | sample PPLLak3cmMay2015_2_FD_79138 | JGI IMG/M metagenome (GOLD analysis project Ga0105099, IMG submission 79138) | Freshwater sediment microbial communities from Prairie Pothole Lake near Jamestown, North Dakota, USA - PPLs Lake P8 Core (1) Depth... | ecosystem: Environmental > Aquatic > Freshwater... | reverse complement strand
GTATAAAACACTCTATAAATGGAGTCTTTTTATAATTATTGAATGTCCTATTATGTGAGCGGAATTGGGGTGGAATTTACCGAGCGCTATAGGACTTACCCTCAGGCGACGCATTTCTGATGTTTTCATCATGGTGCGAACAAAGTCATGATCACCTATCACCCAGCAACTCACTTTTCTACCGGATTCTGAACCTGCATTACTCTTTCGTACAAGCGTCAACAACGTGTCCTCGTCACTCGATCCCGTCAGACCAGCTTGTAAAAACCGGCAATACTGCACTCGAGCTGATGCATTATCTGTCCCGAACCTGCGAAGAACTGTTTCAGTATCTTGAAAATTCCTGTGCTCTTTTCCCATCAAAACACTATGACCGCACCAAGGGTAGTCCGCCAATGCATCTACATCCTTACATATACCTGCACGGACAGGGTTTAAATGAACATACCGGATGAGTTCCTGAACATAATCCTGATCCTGCGTGACAATAGACTTGAAACGGCCCATAAACAAAGGTCCACGGCGTTTCATCTTCTTCTGATGATACTGTGCATACCGCATATTCAACGGCTTCATAATCTCCCAAAGCTCACGATCGCTACTGCGTATCACAAGGTGATAATGGTTACTCATTAATACCCATGCATAACAACGGGTAGATGTACGATCTAAACATGTTTCTAAAAGAGTGAGAAAATATGAACGATCCGTATCATCCGCAAACAGGCTGTATTGGTCAAGACACCTGCTCATGACGTGGTATATTGATCCAGGAACAAATAATCGAGCTTTTCGTGGCATATTATAAATATATATTTAGCCACCGTCCCTTTATCTTTCTATCGCTCCCCCTCCGGAGATGGAATAATATCAATATGTAATGAATCAATAACAATATATTACGAGTCAGGTACCGAAGAAAAATCGGACATAAAAAGCGAGGATCGTCAACGTTGAAGCATGCTGATCAGCGCTCCTGGTGGGGCCGTGTAAAAAAATGAATTATTTTTACACTCCATTAGTGCATAAATTACATTATATTAATATACTGACTTGATCTTACCTGTTTATTATACAAATTTATTTAACCCCAAGGGAAATAGAGGTTTATTATGCGAGGTGGACGCATAATCAGTTGCCTAATTTTGATACTTTCATTGCTCTTGCTTGTTAACGCGCAAAATTCATCCTCAAACAGTTCGATTCGCTTTCTGATAGCCAGACCCAACAGTTATGAATATACGGTTGATCCGCAAACCGTCTGGATAGGATCGGTTATCGAATCATTTTTTTATTTCGGACTCACCGGTATCGACAGGGTTACCGTTGTTTCTGTGGATAGAATCTCTGGCGTGCTGCCGTCGCATCGTGATTTTACCAAGAGGATATCTTTGAGCAAATATCAGAACGCGGCAAAGGAGTTGAATGCCGACTGTATTGTTTATTCCGAGTATGAGGTTATCTCCAACAAGGAGGTCATACTGCATGTAACGATCGATGTGGCGGGTGGTGAACAGAATAAAATGCAGGCTTCGCTGCCGGTCGAAAACATGAACGAGACACTCCTGGACCTGGTGCGGCAGATTGCCTCGGCAGCAGGCATTGCAGCCGGCGAATTATCAGAGAAATATATGAGCATGAGCGTTCTGGGTTCAAATGCCAAAAATATCAAGCGCCTGGGAAATTACCTGTATAAAGAAGACGATAAGATCACTGTAGCGACAAATGCCGCTAACTGCGAAAGGATTACGGTCGAAGATCCGACCATGTATCTTGCGTATTATGCAGGCAGCAGGCTCTATGCTATCGCAGAAAAAAACGATAAAGCCGCTGAACTCATTCAGAAACTCTCTGCAAAAATCGGGGATGTGTATCCGAAACTCTATGTACAGCTTGCCAAAAATTACCGCAGAGGCGGCAAATTGAATGAAGCAAAAAGTGCCATTGATAAAATTTCTGATAAGAGAAACCTGAAATACAGCTATCTATGGGAACTCGGCCTTATTAATGAGGCAATGGGCAAACGGGCGGATGCATTACAAAACTTCGAAACACTTCTGGAAATTGATGCAAACGACCCTACCATCTATATATACCTTGCTAAATTAAACCTTGCATTGAAAAACAGGGAAAAATCCGAGGAGTATGTCGGACAGGCCGCAAGGATCACGAATAAAGCGGAAGGGAAGATATTCTTTGAAATCGGCAATGAGTTTTTGGCTGTAAAGGATAACAGTAATGCTGTCGAAGCTTTTAAAAAAACCGTTGAGTTGACGCCGGACTTCGAAGAGGCCTGGAAAGCCCTTATCGACGTTCAGATCAAACAGGGAAATGATACCGCCGCCGCATTAAGCTGCCTGAGCCTGTTCGATGTGAATTTCACGAAATATGAGTCCTATCTGATAAAGGGCGGACAAATGCTGGAAAAACTGGGAATGATCGAAATGGCAAGAAGCGCCTATCTGGGCGCCTATAAGCGATATAACAATCCCAAATTCGTCATACTTCTTGCTGCGCTCGAATTCAAGAAACAGAATTTCGAGAAGGTGAAGGAACTCCTTGTTCCGCTCGGCCCTCCATGGGATAAAGATCCCGAGGTTATCCGGATGCTTGATAAAAGCATTGAGGATAAAACTCCTCCGGAAATAATACTTAATGGCGATGACCCGTATATTATAGACGCTGGTGCGGGCAAGTATTACGAGCCTGGCGCCAAAGCCTTTGATGATATTGATGGCGACCTTACCCATTTCGTCACAATATCAGGTAATGTGAATATCGCAGTCACCGACACCTATCATATTACCTACACGGTTGCTGATGGAAGCAATAATAAGACAACCAAGGTGCGTACGGTTGTCGTGTCAGACGATAACCCCCCGGTACTTGAGCTGGTGGGCCCTGAAGAGATCAAGATCAAACACGGGGAAAAATACGTTGAACCTGGTTGCATGGCAGTCGACACACGCGACGGTGATTTAACGGCGAAAATAGTAAAGTCGGGAGAGATAAATTATCTGGTTCCCGGCACCTATCCTTTGACGTATACCGTTGTAGATAAATCCGGCAATAAAGTGATGAAAACGAGAAGTATCAAAGTGTTACCCGACGAAAATCCGCCGGTTCTGACTCTGGTGGGAAGCTCTCCCCTGTATCTCAAAGTCGGGGAACGCTATAAGGAGCCCGGGGCAAGAGCCATGGATGACTGGGATGGCGATTTAACGTTAAAAAAAGCCATCAGAACAAGCGGTGTTGTTAATTCGATGGTGCCGGGAATTTATAAAATTACCTATACGGCAAGCGATAAAGCAGGCAACGTATCAACCGCAGAGCGGGTTGTTCATATAGTGGGATCAAACGCTAAAATAGATAAAGTTCCGCCGGAGATCAGATTAATAGGCGGGTCTGGCACCCTGGTGTATGTGGGCGATGAATTCGAAGAGCCCGGCGTGAATGCCATTGATGATGTGGACGGTGATATCACTGCCAATATTAATATCGAGGGAGATGTTAATCCGGCAATTCCAGGCAGATATGTCATCAAATATTCCGTTGCGGATAATTCCGGGAATAAATCCAGAAGAGAGCTTGTGATACTTGTAAAAGAGAAGGGGGAAAATTATAAGCGGGATCGTGTTGCATCCATATATAAAAACAAGGTTGATGAAACCCGTCAACGTTACGAACGCCAGGGATCGAATCAGAATCTGCAGTCAAAGAAGAATACCCGGAAGATACTGTTTTCCGTTTTAACCGGTTCATGCGGTCTGGGACTGGCAGCGATCGGCTATTATGCGAATACTCTGATACCTAAACGGCATGCGGTATGGGAAGATTATTACTGGGCATGGAAATATGAACCGGACGATGGTGACGGTGACAAAGCCAGGCTCAAGGCGCAATTGGATGCCCAGCAGAAAGAGATTCAACAGACGGAGCTGTTCAGGAATTTGTGTTATACGGCCGGAACACTCTGCGGGGTGGGTTTTACTATAACTATTTTCATACCATCATCCCGTAACCGATAGCATTATCTGTTTATTGAGTTCGAAAATAGAATGAACCTGTAAATATGTTCGAACGACTAATATTGTAGTAATAACTACCTATAAACAGGGGGAAATATGAGTCGTCAGAAGAGGGTTGTCTATTCCCTGATAATTATACTGGCATTAGTGCTGTTTATTGTAACCTGCGCGAAGGTAAGTTTCGAAGATCCATTTATCGGTCCCAACGCCGAAAACGTACCCGTGATTTCTTTGCTCGGGCCCAATCCCTACTATTTAAACGTTAATGAAGTGTATGAAGAGGCCGGGTACACCGCCTACGATTCCACGGATGGTGATCTGACCGATCTGGTTGTAGTCAAGGATAATACCTTTTCCACCGCGTCTGCTGGACAGTATGCGGTTAAATATTACGTGACTGACAAGAAAAATGTGACGGGTTTTACCAAGAGAACGGTTTATGTAAAGCAGCCCCAGGGGGACACGGAAAAACCGGTTTTAACCCTGATCGGCTTGAATCCAAGAAGAGTGTATGTGGGCGATGCGTTTGTTGATGACGGCGCAACCGCATGGGATAATATTGACGGCGATCTTACCGGCAGTATAATGACGTATGGCGCCGTCATAAGTACCGCGGTGCCGGACACCTTTACTATCTGGTATATGGTTGTGGACAATGCCGGCAATGTCGGGAACGCAAAAAGATACGTGTATGTTCTTAACGGAAGCGACGTCGACAAGCCTGTTATTGCCATATTGGGCAATAATCCGGCATCCATAATCGTGAATCAGAGCTATACGGATATGGGTGCTACCGCATACGACGAGGTTGACGGGGATCTTACCAGCCAGATTCAGGTCGATAACAAGGTGGACACCAGCAACGTCGCCATATACGAGGTTACCTATACGGTAAAAGACAAAGCGAACAATGTCGGGGAGGCAATCCGTTATGTGAAAGTCCTGGCGAAGCCTGATATCGTTCCTCCGGTTATCACTTTGTTAGGCGCCAATCCGCTTACCATGGCTGTGAATGAAGGTTTTCCTGAACCGGGTTATACTGCGTATGATTCTATCGATGGCGACATTACTAAAAGAGTCGATGTAAACGACGACATGCTTGACAAATCAAAATTGGGAAGCTATCCGGTAAAAAATAACGTTAAAGACGCTGCGGGAAACGCCGCAGAGGAAAAGATACGTACGGTAAATGTTGTTGATACCATCGGCCCGGTGATAACTATAAAAGGGCCTAAAACGGTTAATCTTTCTGTGGGTTTCTCATACACAGAATATGGGGCAACAGCATTCGATAATTATGACGGAGACCTCACATGGAAAATCGATACGGCAGGCGACACCGTTAACACAAGCGTTCCAAAAACATATTATGTACACTATACTGTGTCTGACGCATCGGGGAATAGTTCTGATTCCGTGCGCAATGTGATCGTCGGGGATGTGCCGGACCTTACACCGCCGGTTATAACTCTCAAAGGTTCAAATCCCATGAGTCTTGTTGTCGGCGGCACCTATACTGAACCCGGAGCAACTGCGATGGATAATAAAGATGGGGATATTTCTTCAAAGATAGTAATAACCGGCACTGTTAACACATCAGTCGCCGGAACATATCAGGTAAAATACAATGTAACTGATATTGCGGGAAATAAGGCGGTTGAAAAAATTAGAACGGTGTATGTGGGGGTGACGGGGAAAGATTCCGTGATTATTGGAACAGGAACGGTGCAGGATGTCAATTTACCAGTGTGTCCCGATTACTCTTATTCGTATACCCAGAGTATCTATCTACAAAGCGAAATAGCCGTGGGAAGAACCATTACCATCGATTCTGTCGCCTTTGAATATAACGGAGATACCGCGTGGACAGATAATATCCTTGTGTATCTTGGCCATACCACAAAGACGGCCTTTGCCACAACAACGGACTGGGTAACCGTAACCAGTATGACCCAGGTCTATTCGGGCAATTTCACTGTGCCTGCTACGCGGCGCTGGATAAAGATAAAGTTCACCACGCCGTTTCAGTTTAATACCAGCAGCAATCTTGTTGTTGCAATTAAAAAAAGCTCTACTGTGTGGCACGGCGCTTTTGCTGCATTTTATTGTACAAGCGCCGCCGGTTATCGAAGCCTCTACTACCGAAATGACACAACAAATCCCAATCCTTCGTCGCCACCAACCGCGACGAACAGAAAAACAAACCGGCCGAATATTCGGATATACTATCGTTAATAAGAAACAGAATTTTAAAATGAAGCGCTCTTCAGGGGCGCTTCACTATTTTTAAGCCCACGTTTTGCTACTCATTTAACCATATATGATTATAAGGAAGTGCATTTTTAAATCTTGTTTATCCTTTTAACGGTGAATGTAAACCAATAAAAAACAGAATCCCCGTTCATTTCACCCCCGCAACGAAGTATTTTTAACGATCAGTTTTTCGCACAGCCAAAACCAGAGAAAGGTAGAAATCGTTGTCGATTGTTGCCGAGTTTGCCGCTATCATACATGAAAAGCATAACAAGCCGAATGACCGCCTGCTGACGCCCACGGTCTATCCTTCCCGTTGTGAAAAGGTTTACGACGTGAAGGCTGTTATATTTGACCTCTATGGAACCCTGGTCAATTACTGGCGGGATGAGTTCTCCGACAGCGCGTTGAAGGAGAAGGCGCTGCTCGAAGCATTCAGGAAGACAGCGGAGTTTTTCCGTTTTGAGGAGCATCTGGCGGAGATGAACCCTGATGATTTTCCCGAACGGACTTTGCGCGACTTGTATCAGGGCCTCATTATGCTGAATCATGAGAAGAGTCTTAAAAAGGGCGTCACTTTTCCCGAGGTTCGTATCGAAGAGGTGTGGGAAGTCATTATTATGATGCTGGAACGGCACGGGTATGACTGGGCAAAGCTCGACCTGGGAAATAAAAACGACCTCGCACGCTGTATGGCGTTCTATTATAATTTTAACTCGCTGGGCCGCGGGTTGTATCCAGGCGTCACTGATACGTTGATTACATTGAAGAAGGATAACTATAAACTTGGCATCCTTTCCAACGCCCAATTTTACTCCCTCATCGACCTGAACCTGTATATACGCATTCAGAGCAACGGGACAGTTGAGGATTGCGGGGAGTTGTTTGAAAGCGACCTGCAGTTTTTCTCGTTTGAATTCGGCGTGGCAAAGCCCAACCAGGCTCTATTCCGCAAGCTGTATGATGCCCTGTATGAGTATGAGATCCTTCCCCGCCAGACGCTCTTTGTCGGTAATGACCTCTCGTCGGATATACGGCCGGCGCAGGAGGCCGGCATGCTCACCGCTTTTTTTACCGGCGATGATAAAAGCGTCTTCAGGCATGATTGCGGCGGAAAGGTTGTGCCTGATATCGTATTCAACGCGTATGATCAGTTACCCGGAAAGATTTCCTTCTTTGAGGAGAAAAACAGGGAGTGATCTTTTTTTCAGAAAAAGGTAACCAGAATTGCTCCTGCGACTGCAATAGCGATTGCTGCAAGTCGGTATCTGTTTATCGTTTCTTTCAGAAAAATACCCGCAAAAATAAAAATGAAGATATTGCTGGTCTGATTAAGCGCGGCAGCTATTGATGCCTGGGTGTACTTGATTCCGGCAAGCCAAAAAACCATTGCCACATAGGAACCGATCAGGGAACCGAAAACGGTGTAGTGCCAGCTCTTTGCGGAAAACAGCGATTGAATGATTCCAGTTCTGTTTTTATTAAAGAGCAGCAGCAGTAACAGCGTGAGCGAACCGCCGATAAGACGTACCTCCGTAACCCATAATAACGAAGAGCGGTTGAGCACCGGTTTTATCATCACAACACCTACAGCCATGCTTGCCATGGCGAGGGCGCCCCATACAACCCCCCGGAAAAGGTCTTTTTTGTCCAACGTTCCCCTGCCTTTGATGCTGGTGGCGGTTAATACCGCCGAGACGATCATGCAAGCGCCGATTACCTGAAACAGGTTCAGACGCTCCCCCAAAAAAAGGATTGATAGGATGATGATAAAGGGGCTGTAAAGGCAGTCTACGATGGCTGATAGTCCGGCGCCTAAGAGATTCAGGCTTTTGAAAAACATGGTATCTGCGAGCCCGATGGCCAGAGCGCCGCTTGCAAGAAGAATGAGATAATCGTGCAGCGGAGCCTGGCAGAAGAGCGTCCTGTTGCATATAAGAATAGTCGGGATGAACAACAGCGTTGCCAGAATAGTCTTAAAAGCATTCAGGGCAATCGGATGAACCGATTCACCGCTCTTTTTAAAAAGGATGACTGCGGACGCCCATATTGCGGCTGTTGAAAAGGAGAGTATTTCTCCGGTATATGAAATAGAAACAACCTCGTGTTAAAGGGGTTCTTAAATCCGAACAATTTAATTTCGGTTTATTTTAAAAACAGGGATCACCTAAAATAATATCAGGAACGTACGAAAGTCTTCTTAAAAGAGTAAATTGCCGCATACAATGCAATCCCCCCCCCAAAAAATCTTACTTTTTATAGAATTAAAGCTTGGAATATTTGCTATATTAATAAATAGGGGATTTTTCTTTTTCATGGTAATTTCCGTAATTGTTGGATGTCCAAAGGTAACAGGGGAGGGCTCTTTCGATGAAAAGCAGAGTGTTATTTTTGCTGATTGTCATAGCCACATTTTTTTCCCGCACCTATACGGTTAATGCTGAATGCACGGTCGGTGTTGTTGCCGGTAAAGCAAGTGCGGATGGAAGGCCGATCTCTTTTAAAAACCGCGATTTCGATTTTGCTTACCAGGGCGTCGTTTACGTTTCAAGCGGTAAATATAAATATATCGGCATTGGCAACAGCGGTTCCAGCGCGATGATGGGGCTTAATGAGAAAGGGGTCGGTCTCGGCAATTCGGTGATGTCCGATCTTAACGGCGGCGGCGGAAATGTTACCTGTATGGACTGGTTGTTGAAGAATTGCGCTACTGCGGAGGAATGCAAAACAGCCCTGAAGAATGATTCCTATGCAGGCTCGAAACCCTCATTCTCCCTTCCGATTATCGGCCAGGACGGCAAAGCATTCCATGTTGAGAAAGGCGCAAGCTATTATGAGTATGATCCTTTGAACTGCGGCCTGGACAAGGTCAGAAAATATGCGATTATTGCGCGTACAAACAATGGCCATCAAAACAGCGACGGAACCGATGACGCGTCAACCGGGGGCCAACGCTACTATGAGGCCAGGGATCATCTGCATAATGCGGTAATCAGAAAAGGGATTTTCGATACCGATCCGTTGGACAGTACCGGCGTGACTATTGCAGAGGTGATTCAGACTTTGCGATGGGGTAATCCGGGATACGAGGGAGGCTGGCAGGACGCCACATCGCGCAACTGCAACAGCACCTCGCTCAGCACTATGATCGTGCACGGCATAAATCAAAATGAAGATCCCAGGATCTCTGTCATGTGGAGTACGGTGTATAAAGCCGACTATGTCGCGTTCGTCCCCGTATGGGTGGAATCGGGTATTCGCAATGAGCTTCCGCAGCGCATTGTTGTCGGAAACGATGCAAGAGGCCTCTCCTTTCAGGCCGATCGCATCTATAATAAAAAAGATGCCAGTAATTATGACCAGTATATCAATGCCCGGCTTGAGCCTATGGAAGTGAATTTCATACAGGCGGTAGCCGACGCCCGTCAGCGCTGGGTCGTCAAAGGGTTTGTGTATGAGGAAGCGAAAAGAATCTGCAACGAAGCTGTCGAAACGAGTTACTGGACGCTGAAAACGCTGGCTGATAAAGCACAGACGAATCCACGCGATCTGAACAAAACACCGCTTCTTACCGAGATCAAGACAACCATTCAGCAAAAGACGGTACAATTTTCTCAGAATGCATCGGATTCGGACGGTACGATAGACTCTGTTTATTGGGAATTCGGAGACGGCGCGATAAGCCTGCAAGCCAATCCAAGCCATACATATACTGCGGAAGGCTCCTATCTGACGATGTGCAGAGCTGTGGATAACAGCGGATCCCGGAATTCCAGATGGCGCTACGTCACCATCGACGGTGTTGCCATTGCAGCGGCGAAAAAAGGCGGCGCGTATAGACAGCTCTTGCTGGTTACCAATCAGTTACAGGGCGCAGTCGGTTTTACCATACAGGTTGAAAAAGGGAGCGATTACGCTCTTGCCATATATACAGTGAAGGGGCAGCAGCTCTGGCTGCACCATGGAACCGCCGGTAATACCGGCTCGGACGAGGTCCGGTGGTATTCTGCGAATACGCCATATTCCGCGGGAAATACGATCTATGTAGCGAAATTAACACAGGGCGGCGTTCAATCGGTGAAGAAATTCGTTATGACAAAATAGGTGCTGTTTTTTGTGCGGATTATGGCTTGCCGTATTCCCGGCCCTGGTATTTTCGGGTGCAATCTTAATTTCAGGCAAAAACTTCCTTCGTGCTGCTCAGTCCCGCGTCAAACGCGGGATTATATTCCATGGTAATAGAAATTGATTTTTTTAAATACAACAGGTAAAAAAATATCGATTACGAGCACGAGCACGAAAAACATTGATTTCATCAAGAAAAGTCTGCCTATAATTAAGGCCACACTCTTATTTTTTAAGTATATAAACCCTCTTTTTCCCTGCCACATATATTTTTTTACATGGAAGATTTGTGTGAGAATGATATGGCCATCACAGGATAAGGTGCTGTAAAAAAGTATATACGCGATTGGCGAAGATAGTTTGAAATACAGTCTCTTATCATATTAACCTATATTCCGCAGTTGGAGTCGTGCTCGTGCTCGTGCGCGTAATCGTAATCGACAACTACAGCAATAAAAGCCTTTCACCTGAAGGGTGCTTAATCTGTAAAGCGATCAATTTATTAAACTACTTTTCAAATCAATCGATTATGATTACGAGCACGACGTAACTGCTGATTTTCAGATTAAAGCATAAGAGCTTGTTTAAGAAATGCTTTTAGCCGTGCCCCGATGGTGAGGGAGGGGTTGTATTAGACATAAAAACCCCTCCCTCACGGTCGGGGCACGGTATGGTACTTTATTCAACACTCTTTTTAAACACGCACAAAAAACAGTAGCATTCCTGGTTTGCTGGATTAATTCCCTCGATCATACACTATGATGTAATATTCGCTTCGGTATAACCGTTTTATATAAAGATATAGAGCAATGATTGAAAGCAGGATTGGAAAAGTATGATAAACAGATTACTCATAATCTCGTTTTGTTTCTTTGTTCTTCAGCAGAACAGCAGCGCTCAGGAGTCGGAAATCCAGTTTGATTTCGGCGAGAACGGCGACGTGCTCTCTTCCGCTTTAATGAAGAGTGCGGAAGAGGCGTACAATCTGAATATGAAGGGACTTGACGCTCTTGAGGCGGATAATTTAGACGATGCGCTGGACTATTTTAAAAAGGCGATCGAGGTGTTGCCCAATTACAGCGATGCGATAAACAATTGCGGGGTTGTCTATTTCAGGCGGGGGAACGTTATTCTTGCCCGTGAAACGTGGCAAAAAGTCACTAAAATCGACCCGAAATACGCCATTGCCTTCCATAATCTTGGCATTATTGAATTCAACGACAAGAAATACGACGCTGCGAAGCAGTATTTTTTGCAAGCCCTTGATGTCAACAAACGGCTGGTTGATGCGCTTGTCATGCTTGGAAGGGCAGAGCTTCTGTGTAATGCACGTGATGCAGCCCTGGATTATCTGCAGAAAGCATATAAGATCGATCCCTCGCATCAGGGTGCGTGGGCCGCACTGGCCTACTGCCTCATCATGAGCGCCGATACGGCCGGCGCGGAAGCCGTGCTCAGGAAAAACCTGAAGAGTCCGCATGCCCTGAGAATGCTCGGTGAAATTGAGGCTGTGCGGGGGCACGCGGATAATGCCGTCAACTATCTCACCGAATCGGCTGCAAAAGGCGGGGGAAGCGAGCTTTTGCTCTCTATCGCCCAGATTCAGCTTGATGAAAAACGGTGCCCCGACGCTCTTTCGACCCTGGACTCCTATTTCAAACGCGTGTCAAATCCCTCCTCCGACGCGTGGCTGCTTGCCGGCCTTGCTGCGAAAGACTGCGGCAGGCTGAAAGAGACGCAGCGTTATTTCGAGCAGGGGGTGAAATACTACCCGCACGATCAACTGCTGCTCTTTAACCTGGGGCAGGTCTATTTCTATCAGAATGATTATTCAAAGGCGGATGACAGCTGGTCCGCACTTTCAGATACGATAAACGACCCGTCATTGTTTTTTTTGCGGGCTGTTGCCGCAAAAAAACTGGGGAGGCTTGCAGATGCGGAGAACTCCGTTCGCAGGGCGCTTTCTCTTAATCAGAAGGCGGAGTATTACGACCTGCTGGGCACGATTCTGCACGCCAAAGGGGATAAGAGAGCAGCGGTGGATCAGTTCAAAAAGGCGCTCTCTATAGACCCGCTTTCGCAGAGCGCTCAACTTAACCTGGCTGTTTCCGAAGGCGCCGAAAAAAACCTGTCGGATGCGGTAACGGTATTAAAAAAACAACTGGGAAACTGCACCACGGATTGCACCGGCATGTCGCTGAGATTGTCAATTCTGTATTATCATTCGAAACAGTATGAAAACGCCATAAAAACCCTGGAAACTGTTCCCCCGGGGAACAGAGACCTGAATATCTACCGGCATCTTGCGATCTATTATAAAGCAACGGCACAGTGGGATAAGGCGATCCTTTCCCTCGAAACCGCCAGGAAAAAAGTTTCGCTCGATACTGATGCGGAAAATGTTCTGGCTGACGCGTATCTTGAAGCGGGTTTTTATTCAAAGGCGATACTCTTTTTAAATTCGCTCCTGCTTAAACGTGAGGACGACCTCTGGAGACTTTACTATCAGCTTGGATATGCTTTCTTAAAACAGAATGATCCGGATAATGCTGAAAAATTCCTGAAGAAGAGCCTCGAGGAGAAAACCGATAACCCTGCCGCGCAGAGCCATCTGGCGTTTGTCTACAAGGATCGGGGGGACGATACAAGGGCCCGTGAGCTTTGGAAAGAGACCCAGAAAAGCGATCCGGATAATCCGGCCATTTTAATCAACCTGGCGCTCACGCACGAAAAAGAAGGGGATTATGCAAAGGCTCTGGAAATATATCAAAAGGTGCTCCTGCTGGGAAGCGTGGATAATGCCGTATATCTGAACATCGGCACCGTCTACGAAAACATGAAAGATTCCGAAAAGGCGCTTGACGCCTATAAGCGCGCGCTGGATTCTCCCAAACGCGCGACCGCGGCGTATAACATATTCAATATCGAAAAAAACAGAAATGAGAAACGCCCGGCGCAGAAGATGTATGAGCTTCTTAAAAAGGAGTTCCCCAATTCCGTCGATACAAAGCGCGTTTCCGGCGAGATGCTGCTCTGGCAGAAAGATACTTCCGCGGCATGCGCGGCGTTTGAGGCCATTCCGGACAAGAATCATGAAGACTGGGCAACCCTTGCGCATATCTACTGCACGCTGGGGAAAAACAGCAAAGCCTTCGAAGCGCTGAAACAGGTTCCCGATACAATGCAATGGAAAAAGGTAAAGGATGCGGTACGGGCTACAATAGCCTATAATGAAGGCAAATACACCGAGGCCATGACCATCTGGAAGCAGAACAGCGACACGGCGTTTGAAGACCGATACAACCTGGCGGTGACCGCCTACAACGCCCGGGAATACTCCACCGCACTGCAGATTGCCACCGACCTCGCGCCCAGAGCCCCGTTCGCGGACAAAGCAGCGGTTTACACAATGGCCGGTGAGTCCGCGGTCAAGCTCAAAGACTGGGAAACCGCCCGGCGCTGGTACGAGAAGCTCTGCCTTGTTAAACAGGATGATGCGGTTGTTTACCTGAACCTCGCGGTGGCCGAATACAACCTCAATAATGTGGACCAGGCATGGAACTGGTACGAGAAAGCGCAGAAGATCAATCCTGCCATTCAAAACACGGATATCGAAAACAGATACAAGTCGTTGCACGAAAAGCCGCAGGAAAAGTACGTCATCGATACGCTTGACAGCGTATATAATGTCGCGGTGGAGCTTCAAAACAGCGGCAAGGACGCCGCTGCCGAAGGCATGTATAAGCAGATCGTGGCGCAGGATCCCAGGCACTACCGGGCCTGGAACAACCTCGGCGCCATTTACAGCGCACGCGGAGAGCTTGAGCCGGCAATAGATTGTTTCAAAAACGCCGTGTCCCGCAAAGCCGACATCGCGGATGGCTACGCCAACCTGGTTAATATCTACATAGCTCTTGAGGATTATAAGAACGCACAGAAATGGTTAGACAGGGGGTTCAGGTTCAATCCGGAGAGCGATGTGTTGAAACAGATGGAAGAGGCGCTGAATAAGGCTAAAAGGTAAGCAGTGCCGGGACAGTGTTTGATTGGACGGGTATTATTTTTATGAACGGACGTATTCCACAAGCTCATTGAAATGCTCTGTTCTGGTGAAATCAGCCGGTCGAGAATATGCCGCCAGCATTCCTTTTTCATCTGCGCTACGGTTTCGTTTCGCGGAATGGTGCGTGCCGCCGTTTTTTAACCTGTTTCCGGTTGCCGCTGTAACCTGCGCTTCAAGTAACAATACTTCTTGAAAAAAAATACAATCTTTGTGTATATTATTAATATAAAGATTGTTTACCTCTTTCATTTTAAAAACCGGGTAGTTTATGAAAACAAACACGATAAACATCTCATTTCGAAGCGATTTGTTGTCGAAAATAGACAATGCTGCCCAGGAGGAGTCTCGATCGCGGTCCGAGCTGATACGGGAGGCTGCGCGGATGTATATCGAGCGCAAAAGCAGGTGGCGCTCTATTTTTTCTCTTGGAGACGCCGCGACAGCTTCACAGGGGCTTTCGAGCGACGATGTTGAAAAGGAGATTACTTCGCACCGGCGGAGTAAAAACCGGTGATGAAGGTTGTGCTTGATACCAATACCTATGTCTCCGGAATTTTTTTCAATGGCGCTCCGAGAAAAGTATTATGCATTTTGACGTTCATCGACAGTCTTAAAATTTCCACACCTCAAGCAGGGCCGTCGACATCCACGGAATATAGGTGATTACCAGCACCGTGATAATCATGACAATAAGGAATGGTATCACATCCTTATATACTTTAGTCAGCGGTTCGTTGAAGCGGAAGGACGCGAGGAACAGGTTGAGGCCGACCGGAGGGGTGAGGTAGCCGACTTCGAGGTTGGCGAGGAAGATGATGCCGAGGTGGACCGGGTGAATACCGTAGGCTTCCCCAAGCGGGATGATGAGCGGGACCATGACCATGGTGGCGGAGAAAATATCCATGAGGCAGCCGGTGATGAGCAGTGCGATGTTGAGCAGAATAAGGAACACGTACTTTGACGAAATATGGGCGCTGCACCAGGCGGATAAGTGCATGGGTATTTCCGCGTCAACGATATAGTAGGACAAGCCTTTGGCGACAGCGAGGATGATAAGAACGCCGCCGATGATGGGAACGCCTTTAAGAAACACATCGGGCAAATCCCTGATCTTAAAATCGCGGCGTATGAAGACCTGGGTGACAAGCGCATAGAGCACCGTCAGCGCCCCGGTTTCGACGAGTTTGGTGTATCCTTTAAAGAAGCAGAACAGGGCGACGACCGGCAGGAGGATTTCCCACAGGCAGTTACGCAGCGCGATAAGCGTTTCTTTGAGATTAAACGGCGTGCGCTCGACATTGTTCTTCAGGCCGGATGCAACGCCGAGCATTGCTACGGCAGCAACCAGCAGCACTCCGGGCAGAATGCCGCCGACGAACATTTTTTTTATATTGATCTGTGCGACCACGCCGTAGAGGATGATCGGCAGGCTTGGAGGAAACAGAAGCCCGATGCTGCCGGAGGCGGTAAGCAGGCCGGTGGTGAATGGCTTCGGGTAGCGGCTGTTCATCAGAATATACGAGAGCAGTCCGCCAAGCGCCAGTATGGTGACGCCCGATGCGCCGGTAAAGGTGGTGAAAAAGGCGCATACCACGGTTGCCATGACCGCAAGTCCGCCGGGCAGCCAGCCGAAGGCAGCCTGGAAGAATTTTATGAGACGTTCCCCCGCTTTGCTCTCGGAGAGGATGAAGCCGGTGAGCGTGAACAGGGGAATCGTGGGTATTTCCCAGCCGGTAAGCATGGTGTACGCCTCGGAAGGTATGGTGATGACCGTACCGCCGGAGCTCTGGAAAAAAAGAGCGGCGATGCCTCCCAGGACGATAAATATGGGCGTGCCGAAAAATGCTGTTACGACAAGCAGGGTAAAACAGGGCCACAGCAGCATTCCGGTCTGCTCCGGCTGGATAAGGCTGAACAGGTACGCGACGCCGATACCGAGCGCAGCGATGATTTTTTTACTGATTCCGCCGGGGGTATGGATGATAAACCGCACGGTGATGATTGCAAAACCGGCAGGGATAATGCCGATCACGAGCTTTATGGGAATGAATCCTATGGTTCTGGTCTGGTCGAATCCGATCTGCATAAAGGAGAAGGCATTAAAAGTAAACACTGCGGCAACCGCGGTTGAAATGCACGCTACTGCGGATTCTATCCATTGCCGGTACGGTTGTCGTATAAGGGTTATGCCGACGGAAAGTGACAGGTGCTTGCCTTCACGCGAGGTGATCATGCCGCCGATAAAGGTGATCCATACGACCAGGTGCTGAACGTATTCGCTTGCGCTGCGGATACCGGTTTTGAATACCAGCCGGGTGAATATTTCAATAATAGGGAACGTAGCGGCTGACAGAAGCAGTATAGTGGCAAGGATATTTTCAGCGCGGTAGAGGACCCTGATAACGGGTTTATTTCCCATGCTTCTCCCGGTAGCTGTTAAGAAGGCTCTTCACCTCGTTATAACTCGCTTCGTCAAAACTCTTGCCGATAACCATGTTGAAACCTTTTTCAACCACGGAAAGCCAGAGCTTCTCGATATCCGGAGATACCGGGTTCACAACAAGGCCGTGCTGAGACATGATTTTTATAGCCTGTGCGTCGGCGTCATCGATTTCGGACTGTATCTCTCTGCTGATTTTCTGCGCCGACTCAAGAAGTCGGGGTTTCAGATCGTCGGGTATCTGGTTCCAGGTTTTTGTGGCAATGACTATGCCTCCGATAAGCGGGGCCCAGTTCATGCCGCACATATTTTTGGCAAGCCCGAACCACTGATAGGCGGCTGCCGACAGGGGAGTGGTCGAGAATGCGTCCACCATGCCGCTCTGCAGTGCAGTCATCAGCTCGGTCGGGTCCATGGGAACCGGGTTGAATCCCGCGGTTTTCCACGCCTGGGTGCCGTCCGGGTCTCCGGCATAGTTGAACAGCTTGTGGGCTTTCAAATCGGCAGGCTTTACAACCGGGTTTTTGGAAAAGAAGTGAACCCATCCCACTTTCGTCCAGATCAGCACCTTGAAACCTTTTTCTTCCAGCTCTTTTTCGAATTTCGGGCGCATTTTTTCCAATACATAATAGAGCTCCTCGTCGTTGCGGACAAGCAGGGGAAGCTGGACAGCCAGGATGCCGGGGAACACCCTGCACATGCCGACCCCGGTAAGCCCTGCTGCGTTGAGCTGGCCTATCCGCATCTTGCGTATCATATCCTCTTCGCCGCCTGCAATCCCGCCGGAATAGATTTTAAGCGTGATGCTGTTGCTGGAAACGGCTGACCACTCCGCTGCAATTTTACGCAGCGCCTTGTCCCACGGAGAGCCGTTGGGCGCCAGGCTTCCCAGCTTGATGATCAGACCGAATGAGGGCGAAACGGAGAGCGTCATACTACAGAACACCAGCAGGCCCAGAATTTGCTTTTTCATTCGTTATTCTCCTGTATGTTGCCAGTCTCTTCTTCCGGCAGGAAATAGTTGTCGATATGGTCAAGGAGCCATCGCGCTTTTTTCTGGTTGATCGTGGCCGCCAGACGGTTTGGAACGTTTTTATCGGCGTCAACGGCACAAACTTGTGCGAGAAGGTCTTTGAATTCCTGCACATACTGTTTGGAAATGCACACGGACGTGGCGAGCGCCAGATAGGGGGCGGTTGACTCGCCCTTTGAAAGCTCGACGGAGCGTTTGAAATGTTCCCGCGCCTTTTTCTCGCTGCCGCCCATGGATTGGGGCATGCCGCCGTAGTAGGAGATGAAGAAATCGTGCACGCTGCCGTTGTCGTAGGCTTCGTTGAGCGCAAGCAGGCGGTTCATGAACGCAACGGGTTTGGGCATGTCGACGGCCAGGGTCATGTCGAACTTATCTGCTGTAAACGCACCCATCCAGGCGGCGCCGGCCCAATAGAGCAATGCCGAGTCCTGCAGCGAGATACGCATGAGCGCAGAATCGGTTTTATCCGCGTTGATCAGCTTGTTAAAACCGGGGTGCTGTAGCTCTATCGCTTTAAGCAGGTATTTTTTTGAGCGCAGATAAAGTTTTTTTGCCCGCAGGAGATGCTCGATTTTTTCTGTGATTCTGGTATCGGATATGGTATCTGCAGGCACATGGACAAACGCATACGCATACATGCAGAAAGCCCTGCCTGTGGCAAAGAGAAGTTTCGGATCATCGGGAAGGGATTGCAGAAGCGACTCGTATGTTTTCAGGGCAAAGGGCAGCGCATCCGCGACGAGCTGGGGGTCATCATCTCCGGAAAAAACCGTGCCGCCGTCGGCGGTGAGAGCGCCGGCCACTTTTTTAAGCGCGATTTTTTTTATGCAACCGGAAAAGAGGAGCGATAAAACCAGCACACCGGCGAGTACTATTCCGGTAGATATTTTGTTGTTTCTGCGCATAAGTATCTGAATCGTAGGTGATACGTTACGGTTAAAAAATCTCGGTCTATGTACGGTACCTGTATAAACATCTTAATTATAATATAGATACAGGTCTTGTGAGAAGAAAAAACAAATAAGCTGAAAATAATATTTTTTTTGCAATGACAATCCGGCCAGCTTTTTTACGCCCGGATTTATATTATTTTGAGGTATGGAATATTTTTATGAAAATGTATATTGAGTAACGCTTCATTTAAGAAAAAAGGAGAGCATCGCTATGGATATCGATACTGTCATAAGAAAAATTCCCGATTTCCCCAAGCCCGGGATTCTTTTTTATGATATCACCAGCATCTTTACCAATCCGCAGGCATTTGCCTATGTGGTGAATCAGATGGTCAATAAATACTCGGACATCGATGTGGACGGCGTGGTCGCGATAGAGAGCCGGGGATTTTTAGTAGGCGCCGCATTTGCCCTGGAACGGAGGGTTCCGCTTGTTCTTGCACGGAAAAAAGGCAAGCTGCCCGGTAAAACGATTGAGGAGAGCTACAGTCTTGAGTACGGCGAGGCTACCCTGCAGATTCATGTGGACGATCTCACGCCGGGGAAAAACTGGTTGATTATCGATGACCTTATCGCAACCGGCGGGACGCTGGAGGCTGTGGCGAAAATGATCCAGCGGCAGAACGCGAAAGTAGCGGGTATTTTTGCGATCATCGGGCTGCCGTTTTTAAACTATATGGAGAAAATCGGCAGGTATAAACCGGTTACATTGATCGATTATCACGGTGAGTAGGCAGGCATTCCCTTACGCGGCAGGACAAAGTGTTTGAGGGCGGAAAAAAATGGAGCTTCGTTATAATAAAACAGTAATACTGCAGTGATACATGCTTTAATTCATTCGGAGTGTTTTATGGATGCTATACAAATCAGAAAGGTTTTAGAAATGTCCCCGTCCGACACGCTGCTGCGCGTTTCAGGCTGGGTCAGGACCAAAAGAGACTCAAAAGGATTCTCTTTTATTGAGATAAACGACGGCTCGTGCCTTCAGAGCCTGCAGGTTATTGCGGACGCGACCGTCGGAAATTATCAGAACGAAGTCGTTAAGCTGACAACCGGCAGCAGCCTCAGTATTGAAGGCCTTCTGGTTGAGTCCCCGGGAAAAGGGCAGAAGGTTGAGATGCGGGCGAAAACGGTTACCGTGTATGGATATGCGCCGGAGGACTACCCGTTGCAGAAAAAACAACACTCGTTCGAATTCCTGCGCGATATCGCACATCTGCGGCCGCGCACAAATTCGCTCGGCGCGGTATCCAGACTCCGCAGCTCGTTAAGCTTTGCCATTCACACCTATTTTCAGGAGCGCGGGTATCAGTATGTGCACACGCCGGTTATAACGGCAAGCGATTGCGAGGGTGCGGGCGAAATGTTCAGGGTGTCAACCCTTGACCCCGCAAATCCGCCGAAAAACGAACAGGGCTCGATTGATTATGCGAAGGATTTTTTCGGCAGGCAGGCAATGCTGACCGTCAGCGGCCAGCTTGAAGGCGAAATTTACGCATCCGCAATGGGCCGCATTTATACCTTCGGCCCCACGTTCCGCGCAGAAAACTCAAACACGCCCCGCCATCTGGCCGAATTCTGGATGATAGAGCCGGAAGTGGCGTTTTTTGACATCGTCGACAATATGAATCTTGCCGAGGATATGGTCAAATTCCTCGCCCGGTGGGTTCTTGAGAGGGACAGGGCGGATATCGATTTTTTCAACCAGCGTATCGACAATACCGTTGTCAGCGTCCTGCAGAACATTGTTGACAATACTTTTGAGCGGATTACCTACACCGATGCGATAGCTGCACTGGAGAAACATAACGATACGTTTGAATACAAGGTAAGCTGGGGTGTGGACATTCAGACCGAACATGAACGCTGCCTGAGCGAGGTTATATTCAAAAAACCGGTGATCGTGTATAATTATCCCAAGAAGATCAAGGCGTTTTATATGCGGCAGAATGACGATGGTCAAACGGTCGCCGCCATGGACGTGCTGGTTCCCCGCATCGGCGAGCTGATCGGCGGGTCCCAGCGCGAAGAACGCCACGACGTGCTTCTCAACAGGATCAGGGAATCCGGCCTAAACGAAAAGGATTACTGGTGGTATCTCGATTTAAGAAAATACGGCACGGTTCCCCATGCCGGATTCGGCCTCGGATTCGAGCGGCTTATGCTGCTGGTGACGGGGATGAAGAATATACGCGACGTTATTCCTTTTCCGAGGTTTCCGGGGAGTGCGGAGTTTTAAACTAAAATGCTATTGATAATTAGTATCTGTTCAAAATTTACTGTCTCGTAACCTTACGCCCCCTAAATCCCCCGAAGGGGGACTTGTAAGGTTTTGATTTTATTATAAATTCATGTTCAATAAAAGTCCCCCTTCGGGGGATTTAGGGGGCGTAAATGTCAATTTAGAACAGAAACTAATTCTATTGAACAGGCTTCAAAGAATCGTTTTTCGTGGCTGATTTTTCTTCAATCTTGATATGTTTGTTGATACCCTAAAGTGTAGGATAATACTGCGTAAGAGTGGATGGTTTGAGTACAACCCCTCCGCTCAACGCATTATTATAGAAGCCTCTATAGTATGGAATGATTAAAAGGAAATTATCAGATGAACCTAATATCAATAAGCAGGTTTAAAGCTCATGCATACAGGGTTATAAACACTGTAGCGACAACTCGTGAAAGTGTTGTTATAACGAAAAGAGGTAAGGCCCTGGCAGAGCTGATACCATTCCATCCCCCGCAAAACAAACCTGTTCCAGGAAAACTATCTTCGACATTTATTAGTGGGAAAGATATTGTATCACCTATAGGGGAGAAAATGTGGAAAGCGTGCACATAGGAGTATGGTGTGGCCGGGATTGATAATTCCAATGGTGTATTACATATCAGCAGGTGTGTTTCGCAAACCGCCCAGACGATTCATATCATATCAACAATCCAAACAACCCTATAAAAATTTAATACAGAAGGATAGATCGCGTAAAAAAGTATGACCAAATGCATCGTCATGTATTCCGGCGGTCTGGACAGCACCATTGCTGTCCATTTGCTGCAGCAGCAGGGGATCGACGTCTTAGCGCTGCACTTTGTGCTCCCGTTCAGGTCGGGTTTCGGATTCAGCCATAGCGAAGTGAGGGGATATGCGGAGGCGCTGAACGTGCCCCTGCGTATTGAAGAAGAGGGTGCAGAGTATCTGGAGATGATTTCAGATCCCCGGTTCGGGTTCGGCAAGAACGCCAATCCCTGCATCGACTGCCGCATTCACCGGATGCAGAAAGCAAAGGTGATTATGCTGGAGACCGGCGCGCAGTTTATTGCAACGGGCGAGGTTGTCGGACAGCGGCCCATGTCCCAGAGAAAGGATTGCATGCTGATGATAGAGAAGCGCGCAGAGCTGAAGGGCATTCTTCTTCGTCCGCTCAGTGCACAGGTGCTTGCACCCACGATTGCAGAGACGAGCGGATTGGTTGATCGCAGTAAATTGCTCGGAATTACGGGCAGAGGCCGAAAGATGCAGTTCGAGTATTCGAAACGGTTCGGTCTGAAGCACAGCGCACCTGCTGGCGGGTGCCTCCTGACCACTATCGAGGTTGGCGCCCGGTTTATGGAGCAGAGAGAGCACGAGGGCGCCATGACCATGACCGATTTCAAGCTGTTTGCCTATGGCCGGCATTTCAGAATTAGTCCTCATGCCCGGCTTATTGTGGGCAGGGACAAATCTGAAAACGGTATCATGGATAGCTTGTTTGAGCCGGGGGACAGGAAATTTCTGATGGCGGATATTCTTGGGCCGGTGGGCCTGGGCAGGGGTGAGTTTTCTCCGGAAGATATCCGGACAGCCTGCGCAATCGTAGCGCGATACTCAAAAGACCGGACAAAACAGACTGCGGATGTCAGGGTATTTCAGAGTGACGACAGTCAGAAGGTTTCAGTAACGCCGGCAACGGATGAGATCTGTGATAAGTATCGGATAGCGTAGTTTCTGTTAAAACATACGCCTCGTGGAAGTGCTTTTTATGATGTCACCTTTACAGCGGAACTATTATTCGATAGCGGATTACTTTTAAAGGAGCGGTCCCAAACCCGGTCTCACGTCATGGGATTAATTGAAAAGCCGATTGCGGTTGCGAATCGTAATCGGCTTTGTGTCTATAGCCTTACCATAAGGGTGTCGGCAGAGGGTGAAGATATAATTACCACCCGATACCGAATTGAAGTCCGAGTTCGATCGGATGGTCCGTATGGTAGACATACTCCGAATCTATCCAACTGCCGTTGTTAACCGCTATCTCTTCACGAGTTGTAATGGGGAGCAGGTTTACGCCAAATCTGAAAGCACAATACATTCTTGTTCCAAGCGCGCGAGACGAAAGAATGCCAAAGTTGACATAAGGAGCAAGTCCCATTTTCATCCCGCTGCCTGTAGTCGCGAAATTGAGGAGCGGATTGATACCGCCTCCGAGAAATGGTATCACCGGAGAGTTTGTGTTACCGATAAGTCCTCCGGCGCCAATGTCAAAGTATACACCGCCATAGTACCGTTTGGTATCTTCCATCGCAGAGGGAATCATAGCGCCGGCGCCGAACTGGAGCAGCAGTTTTTCAGATTCGATAAGCATGTTGTACCCTATGGTAACATTTGCTGCATATTTCTGATCGTTTGTGCTCAAAGGGGCAAGGAATCCAAAACGTACGCCTTTAATAGACTCAAGATATTTCTTGTTGTATCCCATTCCTTCACGCCTTGTAATATTGGTGACATCCTGGACCTGATCCGGGTGCACTTTCCGATAAAGCGCCTTTGCAAATCGGTCTGATGATTCCTCGATATCGCCATAGGTGACCAGCGTCATCTGCGCCCGGTGAATTTCAGATCCGTCCGCTGCAAACCGAATCGCCGTCACAATCGTTTTACTTTTATCGAGCAAATCCTGATCATCGTCATCATCGTCATCATCGTCTTTTGCCAGATGCACAATAATTTTCTGATCAGTTGCATTGCCGCTGCTGGTCGAGACATCATACTTTTCCTTACGGCTCAGAAACAGGCCGATTGCTTCAATCGTAATGTATTCAGATACACCCAGTTTCTGTGCCGCGTCCAGATAGTTTGTGTCCTGACCAAGGGCTTTGCCGGACTCAAACGGTGACAGGACCTTTTCTTTGGACACCTGAGCGTATTTCTGTGACAGCACCGCGCCCATCGCATCGCCATAGCTGCGGTCCGCGTTTACACTTCTGACGGGAAAAACCGCTACGTCGGCATAAAGACTGAATACCAGGACCGTTACTACCGTGAGAGTGTTTCTAATCATGAGTGTACATCCTTTCATTAAGTGGATAGGTCTTTTTTATTTACAATTATCAAAGACAATCTTTAGTGATATCATATAATTTTATTCAACGATGAAATCTTGTCCGATATTTAAAATATTTTAATTACGTCCCGGAATGAAAAACATTTAATCGATTCGTATTATTATTCGGAACGCTGCTGTTGAACCGGTTTTTAAAACAAAACCATCCAAAACTCTTATCCACAGGATGATTGGCTCTTCAGTCTATATACATAGATATACATCAAGGTTTTATAAAAGAGTGTGACGACCGTCACATTTAAAAAAAAATAGTATTTTATCTTTGGAAACGTTTGTCTGATAGATATTATTTTTTCAACCCGTCCAAAACTCCGCAACCCCGAATTTTTTAACAATCGGTTAAAGGTTGTTGTTTTGCCGTCAAAAGAATTGGTGCGAATATCGATTTTTACATACCGCTCTTTATACAGGTTTTTTCGCTCCGGTTGGTACTCTTTTAACTGCTTTTTTGTTTCGAATTCCTGTTCAGCCTTACGAAGCATCTTTTTGCACTGGATGACCTTATGATAAAAACGCCTGTTGCGGCAAAAATGCTACAGAACATGTACCGGTCATTGTAACCCGTTATAATTCTTTCTGATACCTGCATTTATTGCTTGCGGGTTGTTTCATTGAAAGTATCGAGAGGTAAATATTTTATACCTGCGGCACGTTAAGAAGGATAAGTCCTGTTTTAATAAAGATGAGTAATGGTAAATCTATAAAACATTCCCCATCCATACAAAAAATCTAAAATCCTAAATCTTAAATCTAAAATTCTAAATTCCCCCTAAAACTGCCCGGTTTTAAGCAGTACCAGGGTGCAGGCTCTCTGGCAGGGAATATTATGCATCTTCAGGGCGTTTTCGAGCTCTTCGGATTCCGCGCCGGGATTCATGATGACCCGTTTCGGTTTCAGCGCGATGATATCTTTGATATGCGGCGCAAGGGTTTGCGGCCCGAGGTATACGGACAGCGTGTCAACGCTGCCTTTTATCAACTTAATGGCGGGAGTGACCGGTATGCCCTGTATTTCCGTTACCGAAGGGTGCACGGGTATGACCGTATACCCTTTTTCCTGAAGAAGGCACACCGCTTTATGCGAGTACCGTTCCGGATTGTCGCTTGCGCCCAGCACCGCTACTTTGATTTTTATGTTTTCCAAGAGCCGCTCCTGTCAGGTATGATAATCCGCATTGACTTTTATGTAATCATAGGTGAGATCGCAGGTTTGGGAAATCGCGGTTATCCCGGTGCCATACCCCAAATCTATCTCGACTGGGACGACCTCTTTTTTCAGCGCCTGTATCATCTTATTTTTGTCGAACCCCGCGGGACGCTGGTTTTGAAACACAGGGATACCGCATAATGAAACGGTAAGGTTTTTTGGCGAGAATTGAGCGCCGGAGTATCCTACGGCGCAGAGAATCCGTCCCCAGTTCGGGTCGTTGCCGAAGATTGCTGTTTTAACAAGGTTTGAGTTTGCCACTGATTTTGCCGCTTTTCTGCAGCCGGCGTAGGTTTTTCCGTTTTTCGCGGTTATCTCGATGCGTTTTGTCGCCCCCTCGCCGTCCCGCGCGATTTTGGCGCAGAGCGTATTGCAAACCTCGAACAGGGCCTGTTCAAAGAGCGCAAGGTCCTGTTTGCTCTGCACGCAAACCGACGAGCATCCGTTGGCAAGGACGAGAACCATGTCGTTGGTCGAGGTGTCGCCGTCCACGCTGAGGTTGTTAAACGTCATGTCGGCGCTCTTTTTTAAAATGCGGTCAAGCGTTTTTACGTCGATGTCGATGTCGGTGGTGATAAAGCAGAGCATGGTTGCCATGTTGGGATGAATCATGCCCGCCCCTTTGGCGCAGCCGCCGATAGTTGCGTCGCCGCGGGAGAACGAGACCCTCACGGCGCACTCTTTCTGCACAGTATCGGTTGTCATGATGGCGGTTGCGAACTGTCGGCCCTGTTTCGGGGAGAGCGACGAAGCCAGTGCGGGCAGGGCGGCGTGTATCTTGTCTACGGGAAGGAATTCTCCGATAACGCCCGTTGATGCCGAAAGAACCGCTCTTTTTTTAATGCCCAGCAGCGAAGCGAGCGCCGATGCAATATCAATGATATCGCGCTCCCCTCGTTTGCCGGTACAGGCGTTGGCGTTTCCGCTGTTGCAGCAGATGGCGTGGATATCTTCCGCCGGGAGGAGTTTTTTATTCCAGTCGATACAGGCTGCCCTGACCGCGTTTTGCGTAAAAACCCCCGCTGCTTTACAGGGTGTTCTGCTGTGCACCAGCCCGAGGTCTAAGGCGTCCAGCTTTTTTATTCCCGCCCTGAGCCCGGACGCGGCGTAGCCAGAGGCGGCGCAGACGCCGCCCTTGACGGGGATTGTGCTGTTATTTTTGTTTATTGTCATGGAATCCGCTCGATTTCAACGGCATGCCGTCATACCGGTGGAAATAATGAAAAATAGCGCATCCGGCGGAAAAACAATTTTTATTTAAAACTTCTTCTCATCCGCAGGAGTAATAAAATATATTAATATTTTCAAACGATTGATTAAAATTACTATTTCGCAGGTGCGGGCCAGCAGGATACTACGCCATTATTGAGGGGTACCTTTAAGCGGAAGTACAACATCCCCGGTTTCTTGTATGCGCAGGAACGGAAGCATCCTGCCGTTCAATGCATGAGCAATGTTCAAAGTGCCGGTGTTGCTCTGTGAAGGGAATGCAATTTGTCAATATACCGGGCCGCTGAAACAAACAGAGAATAAACGTTTCCGAACAACAGGGATTCATCAACCCTGGAAGTTTAAACTTTTTATATACAAAGATATCCGGCCATGGCAAGATTTTTTTTACAACTCGGTAAATTACTGGTGATCAACAGAAAGCATCGAAGCATTCGTACGACGCTTATTCTGCTTTTTACCAATCTTCTTATTCTTGCGGGAATAATTTTCTCACTGGAAATCGCTTTGATACTTCTTGGCATCAGCGACGTAATGCTTCCCCTGCCTTTTTTAAATGCCAGGTTTCTTCTCAATCTGATTTTCTAAGCCGGCAAAGCCACAACGTCCCCTCCTTTAATCTTTCAGACAAGACAAGAGGAGACTCAAGCCTTTATGGGGGGAAACTTTTGTAAAATGTTGTATGGCTTTGGCGTAAGAAGGTAATTTTGAACAGGAACTAATCAACAAAAACGAGTTGGTTGGCACGAAAATTGCTTTAAATTATATTGCGAAAAACATACAATTTATGGAAAATTGTATTAAATTAAGTGTAGATATCACATAAGTACTATTTACGGAGACTTGTTGTCATAAACATTTTATTATTAACTTTAAAAATATTAAAATATCGGGTATAATTAATACGAATATATGGTATAACAGGATTGAGGCAAGCACTATGGTTACTTTAGACAAAAATCAGTTTCTTATTGAAGATGGGACTCTAAATCTTTATTTAAGAGACATAGCAAAGCATAAACCCCTTGCTGCCAAAGAGGAGATAGAGATCGCCAAACGAATCAGAAAGGGTGATAAAAGGGCTGTAGAGAAGCTGATAAAGGCAAATTTAAGGTTTGTCGTCAGCGTTTCACGTAATTATCAGAATCAGGGTATGCCGCTTTCAGACCTTATTAATGAGGGAAATCTCGGGCTTATCCGTGCAGCCTATCGTTTCGATGAAAAAAAGAATTTCAAGTTTATCTCCTATGCGGTGTGGTGGATTCGGCAGGCTATTCTGCAGGGTCTGGCCGATCATTCAAGGATCGTAAAGGTGCCGCTGAATCGTGTGGCAACTATACACCGGGTTGGCAAGATCAGGGTAAAGCTCGAGCAGAAATTCCGCAGGCTTCCCAACGACCGTGAAGTTGCCAATGAATTGAATATCGACGAGGACGAAGTTACCAACACAATGAAAATCGGCAGCAGGCACGCTTCTTTAGACGCTCCTGTGGCGGACGACGGCGCAGGCACCCTGATCGAGATCCTGCGCACCGACGACCAGGAGAAGCCTGACGACGATGCGGTAAGCGAGTCCATGAAAGGCGAGCTTGAGAGGGTTCTTGGCATTCTTTCGGAGCGCGAGCGCAAAGTGATCCGCCTCTATTTCGGCATAGGCGAAGAGACGAGCTACACCCTTGAGGAGATCGGCCAGAAGGCCAATATCACCCGTGAAAGAGTCCGGCAGATAAAAAACACGGCATTGAGAAAACTGAAACGGTCGGGCAGGTGCCAGAGGCTTTTCAAGCATACATTAGAATAGAAATAAGCGTATTCGCAAATAATTGAAGGTGGATTATCAAAAAAGATGATCCACCTTTTTTTCATATAGCAGCAGTAATAGATGTTATCCACTCTTTAAGCAAAGCCAGTTGCACATTTTTCAACGCAGGGTTCTTCAACGCTCTGATATATCCTTCAAATGGTCCAATCGAAATTTTTGTGTTAATATACGACCCGGTGACATGCAGAATCAGAACACTCCTGCCATTGAGAGTGATTTCATTATTTTCCGTACAGATAACTTTGTCGAGGCTGTCGTGGGTAACGTTCCAAATGTCGTTTTCGAGCAAATATATAGAGGTATTGTATTTATGCAGGAGAAAATTAAAGGCGTCCTGTTCAAACATGCCTGTTTGAGGCGCGGATTCAACCGCTGTTTTCCACCCGGCTAATACCTCTTTGGATCGAAGAATCCAGATGCCTGAATTATAGTAAGGATACTCCGGGTTCATATTAAAATGTCGAATATTACCCGGAGGTGAGGCCAATTTCCATGATTTCCCCACCTTACCCCGGCAAATCGCTGCTCTATTGTTTTCGATTTCCCATGTTGATATGATCTTCTCAACTTCGTGCGAAAAAGGGCCGGTTGGAAAGCAGTCGCTATCCAGCCATACAACTATGTCCGGGGATAAAAAAGAGACGTATTGTTCGATAGAGGATTTATAGAACCAGGGGTGGAGATGTTCAGGTAATTTTAATGGTTTTGGGATAAATGCCTGATACTTTGATAAAATAGTGCGCTGGGAATCTGATAATCCGAAATCACAGACATATAGGGTTCTTACGGGACACTGTTTTTTAAACGCCTGTATTAAAATCCCGGTATGGAGGAAATATTTGGAATCGGTTCCGGTTACATAGACAATATTCACCTGTTACTCCGAATTTAAAATTACGCCCCCTAAATCTCCTGCGTCGCTTCGCTTTGCTGGACGATGCCCCGCAGGTGGACTTATAAGGTATTGATTTTATTATCTTAATTATCAGATACTATTGTATAGAAGCGAATAGTTTTTAGTCCCTCGGTTTACCATAGTATTCATTTCATTATAAGTGCCCCTAAAGGTGATTTTGGGGGCATCAATGTTAATTTTTAAAAAACCACATATATTTTTCACCATATTGTTTTCTATATAATAAGATACTAAAAAAGTTAAAGTTCTAAAAATAAAATTCCGATAACAATAGTGTATGGTAAATATATACGATGAAGGGAGAAAAAGAAAAAGATTTTTAAATAAGTAACGATTAAAAAACACGGCAAGGACGCCGTAATTCCCACGAGCGATTCTTATTCACGCATACAGAATCGTTCTCAACAAGGAGGTTGTTTATGCGTATCAATCATAACATTTCTTCGATGGTCACTCAAGGATCTCTTTTCAAAATCGGCCGCAACATGGCCAAAAACCTTGAGAAACTTTCCACAGGCTTGAGAGTTAACCGTGCAAGTGACGATGCGGCAGGACTCGGCGTTTCCGAGAACCTTCGCACACAGGTGCGTGGCACGGCTCAGGCAAAGCGTAATGCTCTTGACGGTATTGCCGCTATAACGATTGCGGAAGGTGCGGCCAATGAAGTTTCCGGAATACTGCAGAGAATGCGCGAGCTTTCGGTTCAGTCTGCCAACGATACTTTAACGAGCGTTGAACGCCAGTATACAAACCAGGAGTTCGGCCACCTTATTGAGGAGATCGACCGTATTGCAGCGGTAACCAACTATAATAAGATGGACCTGCTCTCAAGTAATACGGCTGTGGGGGAACGGTTTGGCGGCGGGACTACGGGTTCAGTTCTCTGGGTTGACGCAAATGAAGAGATCGGTCTGGACAGTATCACCATAACGATCGATACCCTGACAACGGATACTAATGGCTTAACCATATCGACGCAGGTACTGACTTCCCAGACTGCCGCTGTCGATGCAATAACAGCTCTTGACGACGCCATAAACAGCGTTAACACGATGCGCTCCAATATGGGTGCATTCATTAACCGTCTTGAGCACGCCATTAACAACCTGGATGTGTCCAACACCAATCAGCAGTCCGCGGAAGCGCAGATCCGTGACGTGGACTTTGCCAGCGAAACGTCGGAGTATACCAAGAACCAGATTCTGACGCAGTCTGCGACCGCCATGTTGGCACAGGCGAACGTGATTCCGCAGAGTGTGCTGCAGTTGCTGCAATAATCTGCGAACAAAAGCTTTGGCTGAAAGGGGAGGCAGAAATGCTTCCCCTTTTTTCATGGGTATAAAAAGATTTTACGTTTTATTATCTGCACTATTCTGCTTAACCCGTAACCGGCTTATCAGCGTATCAAAGGTAATAAGCTCCTGCGCAGACGGGAAATTGTTTCTGAACAGGTCATAAAACTGCAGGGTATTGTTAAGATCGTTTTTTTGAATGAACAATCTGATTGTGGTTAAGAATTCGTTAATATTTTTCGGCACGGTAAAAGGTATTGCAGAGCGCAGATGAGCCGGGCTGTATAATTCTTTCCAGTCAAAGATCACCGTTGTATTCAATTCCGACACACCGTCGTCAACATGAAGCTGTTGCGCATCGATCCTGGTCCTGCCGATCTCCTGTTTCATGGTGTTGTAGTGAAAGTTCATGCCGCTTTTCTGGAGGTTCGCACGATCTTTGAAAATCCGCCGGTCGAGCTGTTCATAGGTTCTTGCGCCATAGTGTTTCAGATTGAAAAGTTCAGGATACCCATCCCCCCTCACCGGATTGTGGTTAAATTTCCGGATGTTTGTCTCTGACGCCCGCCATGCGCGTATCCTTGGGCCGCAATCAGGAAAGAGGCAATAGTGTCTTATTCGTTTGACCGGCGACTGGATGGCAGGGTCATCCTCTGTCGTTACCCAGAAATTGAAGTTATTGAACTGAATCCAGTTGTATGGGGAATTAATAAGATCGATTACATACAGATAGTAACTTTTATCCCGCCGCGGTCCTTCCAGAATTTCATCCTGATCCGGCCACGAGATCCAGTCGTATCTGCCGATATGGTTGGCGATCAGGTTACGCGACATCTCCGGGTACAGGTTGTAAAAGTCGAATTCGCGGGGTATGAATTTTCTTTCTACAAGGATAGTATTATATTTGTCCAGTATCCGCGGGGTTTCGTCATCAGAGCCGTGATCCCAGGCGATTATGTCGTGGTTGTTTTCGAGATAATAGTTGATAACGTCATCCAGGATATCTGCATCGTTGTAACATAGCAGCACCGCAAGCAGCCGGGGCTTGTCTGATAATGGTTTTATTTTGGGAACATCGGCGGTTGCAGGGCTTTTTGACTGCTGCAGCGGGGGGCGTTGATTACCGGATGCGTGCAGATGAAGCGCGGTATGAAGGTCACGCATGAGCGGTTGAATCAGCGGAATGTTTTTTTGATAATAGTCGAATGTGACGGGGATAAACTCCTGCGTGATTTCCTCGCGGTGTTCGCGGAGCACCGCAGCTTCAGGCTGCAGATTTGAGATCATGGCAAGGCCGGAGGGCTTTGCGTCAATCAGGGAGATTTTCAATTCCGGCCGGTATTTGAGCAGGCAGAAGATGATTTTCCATACATCGCCTGTCCACAATTCCGTCTCCCGCTTGCGCTGGGAGGTGAGCGAATTCAGCGGCAGGCAGTCATGGAACAATACGACGGTGGAAGAACAAGCGTTTTTTTCAATGTTGATGAAGTCATTCAGGACATATTCGAAAAGATGCATACCGTCTATAAAAGCAAGGTCAAGGTCGCGGTTATGTAATTCGGTTTTCAGGCTGCAGGTTTGAAAAAAAGTGTCGCTGGTCATGGTATAGAGTTTGAAATTGTCCGGAAAGGCTCTATATATCTGGGGTTGCGGGTCTATACCGAGGGCGATGGTGTCGGGAGATGCGAGAAAAAAGGAGTCTCCGTCCCTGACTCCTATCTCGAGGTATGTTGCCGGAGCAAGTATGGCATGTATCTGTTTCAGATAGGCATAATACTCCAGCATACTGTTCATTGTATTCATGATTGCACCTGATATTGCGACAGGGTTGTTTAAATAAATAGTTCTTTTTTAATGCAAGCAACTTAGTTATAATATAATTCTTACCGGTTCGATTGCTGTGTGGAGATTTTTGACCTCACCCCCTGTCCCCCTCTCCAACATGGCGAGGGGGAATTACGCTAAGGAAGAAACAATGAATCTGATTCATCTGTTTCCTTAGTGTAATACCCCCTCTCTTCGGAGGAGAGGGGGACAGGGGGTGAGGTCTGAGTAGAAACAGAACCTTTTTCAAGGAGCGCTTCATGCCACCGTATATGGAAGAGAACCTGAACATGCCAATGCGGCAGGTTTTAAATATCATACAGAACAGAATCATGTCAAAATCAACCTATTTCGGCGTACGGGCGGCGAAATGCCCGCTGGATTCCTGGATATATCAGGAGATTATTTTTGAGACAAAACCCGACATTATCATCGAAATTGGAAACCTGTACGGCGGCGGCACTCTTGCGCTTGCCCACGCATGTGATATCCTGGGAAAGGGAAGGGTGATCGGGCTGGATATCGACCACTCAAAAATAGCGCCGGCAGTGAGGGAGCATCCACGGATAACCCTGATGCATGGAGATGCGTGCGGGATATTTGCATTGGTGAAAAAGAAGATTTCGCAGAATGATACGGTCCTTGTTATAGAAGACAGTTCGCATACGTACGAGAATACACTGATGGTACTTCAAACCTATTCGCAGTTAATCAAGCCGGGACAGTACATTATTGTTGAAGACAGCATCTGTCATCATGGGCTGGATGTGGGGACTGCTCCGGGGCCTTATGAGGCGATAGAAGAATTCGTTGCGGAAAACAGGGATTTTATCATTGATCGAGCGAAAGAAGAGTTCCTTATCACCTGGAATCCGAAGGGGTATCTGAAGAGAATACGGTAATTGGTTTCTGTTTAAATTTGACGAATCGCGACCTTACGCCCCCTAAATCCCCCGAAGGGGGACTTTTAAGGTCTTGATTTTATTATAAAATTCATGTTCAATAAAAGTCCCCCTTCGGGGGATTTAGGGGGCGTAAATGTCAATTTAGACCAGAAACTAATTACAATTCCCATTTCCATTATACTTCATATTTCTGTCTTTTTCGCAATAAGCACCGTATCTTTCCACTGATTGTCCTGTTCGTTCTGGGTGGGCAGGTTCCAGCAATTGTAGCACTCCACTGTTTCCAGCCCCGCATGTTTTGCCAGGGCTTTCATGCCGTCCGGGAAAAACCGGTAACAATCAAGGGGATAGCGGTGTTCCGGCCCGGAGGAGGGAACAATTATACAGCATAATCCGCCATTTTTCATCGCCCGGCTGATTTCGACCATTGTTATCCAGGGATATTCGATGTGTTCCAAAGCCTGACCCGAAATAACCACATCAAAAGAGCCCGGCAGGATTTCATCCCAGTGATAGATGTCTTTTACAACAACAGCAACGTTTTTTCCTTCGGTAATATCCATGCCCACATACTTCCAGCCAGGTTTATCAAATAACGGCCTGTAGCTTCCCACGCCGACATCCTGGCTGCCGATATCCAGAATAGATAGCGTGCCGGGTTCTTTGTCTTTCAGGTATTTCTGGATAAAACGGGACATGTTAATATAGGATGTTTTATGCATTTTGTCGTACTCCCGATAATCAGTCAAGTAATTGTAACATGGATTGTATTCTGTGATAATAGGTATGCTGTTCCCGTATTCTTTTTATTGCAGCATCGACTATTGATGAGCGACCGGACGCACTCTTTTTATAATATTCCAGTATATCTTTCAGTTCAGCGATGTTTTTATAGATGATTATTTCCTTCCCGGTTTCAAACAGTTCGGCGCAATCCGGCTGATTATCCGATATGACGAAGCTGCCGGACAGGGGGATGTCAAATATGCGCTGATTTACTGCCGAAGGCATCTGGCAGCTGGTGATGTTCAGGTTGACCATGATAGAGCGGTAGGTGGTGCAAAGCTGATGGTTATAATCGACCGCAGGATGGGTGACACAGGTTGTGCCCAAAAGTTCTCTCCACCCGTCCGGGTCGCCGAACAATTCAATGCCGCAGGAGAGCAGCGGCATAAGCGTTGCTTTTCGTTTCTTCATGCTCGCGGTGTGGATGATATAGGAACACAACCACGTGAAGTTCCGTTCGTCAGTAAATGGCAGGTTGATTGATAGCTCATCGATTGCCTTGTGAATAACTGCTGATATTTTTTTGGGGGGATCTGCCAGCAACTCTTCGGATGCTTTATCCACAAGCGGCACAAGATTGTCCGACCAGAGAAACCTGGTTTTTATATGTGCGAGATACTCTCCACTCATTGAGGTGCCGACAAAACCAAGCGGTATAGTGGGGGATACCGGCCCGGATGCAGAAAAAAGAGCGGGATCTGCGGCAAGGGGAAGATACTCCACGCTGCCGAATCCGCACGCCTTCAGATACGGTATATATGCTTTTTCCCAGCACAAGGCTGTCATCCGGTTGCTGATAAACTGTTTTTGCTGTAAAAGTATGGGGTGCGGGTCATCCACAAACCAAACGACCAGGGGAAGGCCGTAACGCGACGCCGTTTCCGGCAGAGTGCCGCTGCCGTCAAACCCTTTCATATTTATGGAAAGGATAAAATCCGGTTTCTCTTTTTGTATTGTTTTTTGAAGCAGTGACTCATATTCCGGCATCGATGCCGGGGTTTCATAATGAAAGAGCGGCGGCGCGTCTTTATTAATTTCGGTGAAAGCCCTGCGGCACTCTTCCTGCAGAAAGAATCTGCCGTATAACAACAGAACATTTTGCGCCCGCGTTTTTTTTGCAGGCGTTTGATGCGGTGCTGAACAGATATCGGATAAAACAGCATCATAAAATCCGCGATGAATATCGAAAGATGCAGGGTGTTTTATTATCTGTATGAGAGATGTGCGGTTGTTTTTCAGAATGGTCTGTATCTGTTGCCTGTTTTGTTGATACGTAGATTCAGACAGCGTATATACCTTATTGGGCAAGGATGAGAAACTGTTGTTGATCGCATTGGAAATGAACTCATCAAAATAATCCAGAATGATTACCAATGCAGCAGGAGGAATTTGACTGATTTTTTCACTCAGGTGATATCCCAGACCGATACCGGCAAAAATAATGATGTCGCCCCAGAAATGCAGTGATTGAAAATAATCTGCTTCAGCTTCAGGTTTTACCGTCGAGTGTATATGGCGACTGGTCTGGTCCGGAAGAACTACTCTTGCCGAAGGCTTTCCCGAAGATGCGGTAAATAGTTCTAATGTGTCTTGCATAAGGATTCTGCGGCTGAATTTTAAGGATAGGAGGCTTTCTATCCCGTTCAATGCATATAATTATAGTAATATATTTATTATAGTAATGCAATTCATTATTTTGATTGCATGGATTCAAAGCACGATGTTGTGTTTGCACTTCTGAAACAGGCGGTATTCTGCGCACGCACCGGCGGGTATTCTGACGCGGCTTCGAAGCTTAACGCCTGTTTACAGGAGCTGCAGCCCCTGCTGCGCAGCGGTGCGGTTCCTGCCGCGGTACTTAAAAAAATAGCTTTTTCCCTGGAAACTGTTTTGTTGATGCAGCAACAGCATGACTGGGTTGCGGTTGCGGATGTGGTTGAGTTTGAGTTGCTGTCGTTGCTTGAAAAAGCGCTGTCATAGAAAAGAACCGTTACATGCCCCACACCCTCTTGCAAACCTGTTTTATCTCTTCAATCCTGTTATCGTAGGTGTGGTTGTTGAGTACATTTTCAATCCCGGCCTGCGCTATGCGTTCCCGCTCCTCCTCGTGCTCAAGATAGTAGCGTATAAGCTCCCTGCACCGGGACGGGGAATCAAATTCCGCGATCTCCTTATGCGGACCCTCGGTGACAAAGAACCTGCTGTTACACTCCCGTTTGTCGGTAAGCAGGAACGCCCCGCTCGCTTTGCAGTCAAAGTGCCTCTGGGTAAACGAGGTCCGTACTTGGATCCGGTTGACGTTCAGGTTAATTTTCGTCGTGCGGTAGTAATGGCACAGGTTATCGTAGTAACAGGCCTCCGGGGTTACCGGTGATTTGTCGATAAACTGCTTCCAGTAGAGATCCCCGTATACGGTAAAACGGTCGGTATAGGTATTTGATATCTCTTTGATGAAATCGCGCCGGAACTGATACCCGATCATCCACTCCATGCCGAAAATGAACTTGTCTTCGGGAATGACGATGGAGTCCTGCCAGGTTTTCTTGCGGGCCAGCAGCAGGTCGCGGACGCTGATGGTGAAATCCCGATAATAGGCTTTTTTAAGCTGCGAAAACAGTGCCCCGTGCTTTTCAATTTCTGCGGCAACATCCTCCTTAATAACCGAATCCATGAGAACCGCGGTTGAATTTCCTACAAATGCAATGTCGCGTTTGAACACACGCGGTTCCCGGGTGTTGAAATAGAGCGGGTCTGTTGCAAGGGGCAGGAAGAACGCCCTGTATCCTCTGGCTTGGAGGCAATCGACATAGGATTTTTCCGACACAAAATCAATCCTGTTTTTGGACGGAAAATGTTTTTTGTTCTTAAATTCATGATAATACAAAGGATAGTCGTGGTGCCAGTTTATGATATAGGATCCTGATTGCAGGATGAGGCGCTCAAGCCGCGCATCAAGGTCATAGCCGGCATCGTTTATGGATAAAAAAAGCGCGGGAGTGTGTTTTTTGAATTTCTCAAAAATCTGTTCCGCGCTGTCCGGCGGCGGGAATACGGGAATGATAATATTGATAAGCCGGACATCGGCTCTTTTTTGTATGGCATGTACCAGCTCTCGGGTAACCAGTGTTTTTGAGTTAAAGAAAATGATATTCATAGGCTGTTACTGTTTTATTGCTTCCGCAACATTTTTCCACATTTCACGATACGCATGCTCAAGTTTTTCCGTAAAGGTTTTTCCGTCGCACAGGGACGATTGCGCAACCGCGCCGCGAAGCCCTTTCCGAAACCTGGTCAACCGGGGGATATCGCCGGCTAAAAATGAGGCGCAAGCAACATACCGGTCCTCGGTTTCCGCGATCATGCCGGAGAGTCCGATGCGGGAGAGCAGGCTTACCCCGACTCTTCCGGCATGGTTTTGGCCTGCAAGCGTTATAACCGGCACTCCCATCCAGAGCGCCTCGCATGTTGTGGTAGTGCCGTTGTAGGGGAACGTGTCGAGCGCGATATCAACCTCGTTATAGCAGGAAAGATGCGTTTCCAGCGATGGCGAATGGCTCTTAAGTACAAGCCGTTCCGCTTCGATTCCATAGCGCCTGAACAGATCTCTGCAGGATTTCCGGATCGATGCGTCAATCAGCGGTTTTGTTTTCAACAGCAGCTTCGAGGATGGAACGGTTGTAAGGATTTTCGACCATAGCGAAGCGGTCCGCTCATTAATTTTAGGCAAATTGTTGAAGGAGCCGAAGGTGATATACCCGTTGGCAAGGGCGGGCGTTTCCTGTATCGCAGGAGCGGTAGAAGGCGGCCGATAACATAAAAAACCACCCGGCAGCCGATAGAGTTTTTCCGTATAATAGCGCTCCCGGCCGGGCGGATCAGCCCATTCATCCGTAAGGCGGTAGTCCATGGTAGAGAGTCCGGTGGTGTTCGGATATCCGATATAGGTTATCTGAACGGGTGCGAGTTTGTCCAGAAAGAGCGTGATCCTTCTGTTTCCCGCATGGCCCGCCAGGTCAACCATGATATCCAGTTCATCTTCAACGATCATGGCTGCCACCACATCGTTGTCTTTGTCGTGAATCGAGCGCCAGTGCAGCGGCAGCTTTTCCAGACGCAGGGTTACCGGATCCGGATTGGCAACATCGCTGTAACAATAAATGTCGAAATTGCTGCGGTCGTGATGCCGAAGAATCGGTTCGATAAAGTAGGCGATGGAATGGGTCTTGAAATCCCCCGAAATATAACCGATCCGCAGCGGGGATTTATGGGCGGAGAAATCCGTGTGTTTGTGCTGTATGTTTAATGCAAGTTTTTTAATGCGCTGTTCCCACTGTTTGTGTTCGTTGCATACGGTTTCGTCGTCGTATCTGGTACTGTAGTTGAGGCACAGGAGCATGTTGGATCCCGCAATCGCGTGGTCGGGCTTTAAAAGCAGTCCTTTCCGGTACGTCTCAATTGCTTCGTCAATGCGTCCCTGGTCTTTTATGCTGTTTCCCAGGTTGACATAGGGATCGGCAAGCGATGGATTAAGGGCAATGATTTTCCGCGCCGTCTGCTCGGCGGCGGTTGTGTGCCCCATGATAAACAGTACGGCGCTGTAATTATGCAACGCCGGAAGATAGTCAGGCTGCAAAGCGATGGCTTTTTCGTATTGCTCCGCAGCTTTGGCATATTGTGCTGTTCTCTGCAGGAGCGTTCCGTAATTGTGGAAGATTTTCGGATCGGTGCTGCATAGAGAAGCAGCCATCTCCAGATGTTTCAGCGCGTCGGCGTTGTTATGGTGTGCCGAGGAAATGAGGCCGAGCAGATTATATGCAGCGGCATTTGACGGTTCGTATCCAAGGGCCTCTGTGACAAGCGCTTCCGCCTTCGAAAGATTTTTTTCCTTCAAGGCGTGCTGTGCTTTTTCCAATAATCGGGATGTCGGTTCCATTACGATGTTTTTATAAGGTGTATAGAATACATTGAGAATACATTGAGAATACATGACCATAAACCATGGTTATGACAGGCGGAACCGTTTTTTTATCAAATCTATCCGCCTGTCCATCTCCTCACTCTGAAATCCCAGCGTTTTCAGTTTTAACAGAACCTGCAGCGAGTTCTGCCCGGTATAATAGGATGAAAAAGCATGGGACAGTTCATAGGTCTCAAGAATGGATGCGACCAGCCACTCCTTGAACCTGGCTCCAGGATCAATAGCCTCGAACCGCCGGGAGACCGGTATAAAGGGCTCTTTAACCGGTGCGCGGACCAGCGACGGAAGGTTATTGATGAGGCCGCTTAACAGTATGACAGCATGCTTGCGCTGCCCGATCTCGAGGGCAATCCTGATCAGCGTGAAAATGCGCGGGTAGACCGGATTCGCTTCAACGATGGCGCAGAGGCTCTGGTATGCTTTTTCAAGCATCCGGAACCGGTCAGCCGGGGATAATTTTCGTGATTTCGATAAGACATACCGGTTAAGCGCCTGTTGATAGGTGTCCCAGTCCGGTGCCGGCGCAGCTTCCTGATATTTGTTCAGCTCATTGAAGAGCGATAGAGAACAGGGCAATACCGACAGGTACTCTTTCCAGACCAGGAGATCCGAACGGGTTGTGTCCGGCGAAGAGGCGCTTGGGGCTGGCCGGACAAGAAATCCGGCGGATTCAAGCGTTTCCGCGGTAGTTTTTTTACAGCCGAAAAGGTTTAACTGGAATGCGTCGAACAGTTTTTCCTTATCAAAAGGAACCAGCAGGTCAAGGCCGGGAATGAGGTGATAGGGGCTGTAGCCGAGCGTTTCCAGTTTTTCAATAAGCGGCATGTTGAGTTTCTCACCGTGCTTAAGCTCATACATGATGAGCGGGCTGAGGCGCGTTAAGGTATTTTTGCCGCCGTCGACAATGTTTGCCTCTTCTCCCTCCGCGTCAAGTTTTATGAAGTCGATGTGATCCCATCGGCAGGTATCGGCATACCTGTCCAGAGTCGTAACGTCGACCGTTTCGGTGGTGTTCGCATCCGCGGATGATGGCTGTCCGAGGCTGTTTAATTCCGGGTTTGGGTTCAGGGAGAGCGAGGCCCGGCCTGTATGGTCGGACAGTGCCGCGTGTATCAGATTGATAGTATTGAATCTATTGTGCGTAATACTTTGGGAAAGGCATGCCGCTACGGAGGATGTCGGTTCGAATGCCCATATTTTTCCGCACTCTCCGGCTACCTGCGCCAGAGAAAGAGTATAGAGGCCATAGTTTGCGCCGATGTCGATGATCTGCATGCCGGGTTTGATAACCCTGCGCAGGAATTTTATTTCGTCTTCAAACCAGTCCCGCTGCTCCATTAAAATATAGGGCGTCATAAGCTGGAGTGAGTCGGGTACCACGACCGAGAGGTTGCCGGCCGTTGTAACGACAGTGGAAGGAATGTTGTGTTGCATTATATCCAATTCCTATTCGACAGGTTTTTGGGGAATCGGTGTATTGATATTTTGCCTGAGAGATTCCAGATATTGCGCGGCATAGCGGCTTCCGGTCAGCGTATCATACTGCATCAGAGCGTAGTGCGCAAAATCGTATGCCCGGAAAACCTCGTGCATGATACACGCCAGCTTCACGATTTTTGCCAAAGGCAGTTTCTCAAGAAACAGGATATCTTTTATGTAAACCGCATCCGCCCAGAGCTGCTGGCTCATGGCGCAATTGATGTTTTTGTTGATTACCAGAGGCTTTAAAGTCCTGCCGGCAACCGTATTGAATTTGTGGAATTGAAATCCTTTTGCTCTGAGGTGTATATCAATGTCGGCAAAGAGCGGCTGGCCGGTATAGAGGGGGAGGAATTCAACTTCGGTATACACGACCAGGGCGCTTTTCAGGGTGTCTGGCGCGCCGCTAAAAACATCAAGTTCAGCCCCCTGAACATCGATTTTAATAAAATCAGCGTCCTGTGCCTCCTGGATATCATCCAGCCTTTTGGTGGAAACAGAACATGTTTCTTTAACCGTGCAAAGTTCGGCCAGGTTTTGATATTTATTTAAAAGACCAATATTGGGCTGGTACAGAGAGGAGGTCATCGAATTAGTGCACAGATAAAAGGTGCGGTTAGAGCCGTCGCCGATAAAATAAGGCAGATAGCAGCGGTTTTTACCGGACAGGGTATTTAATTTGTCACACTCTTCCTGTACAGGTTCAAAACCGATAACACGGCAATTTTCATACCTTGTCAGGGGTTCAAACACGTTAGTCGCTGCACCAATTGCCATAGCCCCGATATCTACTATTGTCAAAGGATCGAGCTCTTTTTTAAAATTGGCATTAAAGTCAAACATACGTATCCTTCGGAAAGACCTCCGGGATAATAATGCGTTGAACGGAGGGCAGCAACCCCCGGTTAAACGTAACCCAGACAAGCTGGACTTTAGTCCTACTTTTTTTTGTATAAATTTTACCGTAGCGTAGGATTAAAATTCTTTCAAACAACTGGTAGTTAATTTATTAACCCCGGTTGTTGCCCTTTAGGGAACCTTTTATTCCAAACAGCAGAATAAGAACCCCACTGGTGTGGTTTTAATCCTTTAACCTTTTACACAGAATTAAAGGAGACTAAAGCCTTCACGAAATAATTTTCTGCCTCGAAGTATCCTTCAGGGTGAAAAATGTCAGAAAATTATTTCTAAGGTTCTAATACTCTATATCCAGCATATAATTAGTTTCGGAATATTTCAATCATATCTTTATACGCATTCTCAAGAGCAACGGTAAAAGAGGCGGCATCGCACAGGGGGGCGTGCAACACTTGTTTACGAAGGGACTTGCGTGTTTCAGATAAAAACGCAGAATCGGAACCGAGATTTGACGCGATAGCGACATACTCCTTTTTGCCGAAACCGGTCAGCTCCGGTAATCCGACGCGGGAAAGGATGCTTGCGCCAACCCGTCCCGCGTGCACAGAACCCGCAAGGGTAACAACCGGAACTCCCATGAAAAGCGCTTCGCAGGTTGTGGTTGTCCCGTTGTAGGGAAAGGTATCCAGCGCAATATCTATGCTGTTATACCAGCCAAGGTGCTCCTCTTTGGACGGCGAATGTCCCACACATTGCAGCCGTTGCGGATCGATGCCACGCTGCATGAAAAGATTTTCATACTGCTGCATGACCGTGCGGTCATTGAACGGTTTTGTTTTGATGATCAATTTTGAACCCGGGGTTTTATCAAGTATCTCCGCCCAGACACCGATGATCTCGTTATTGATTTTCGGCAGGTTGTTGAAAGAGCCGAATGTTACATACCCGTTTTTCAAAACCGGCGCTTCTGAAATTGCCGGTGCGTTTTCCGGCGGTTTGTAACAGAGAAAGCAGCCCGGCAGGCGATAGAGTTTTTCGGTGTGATACCTGTCCGCACCCTGGGGGTCAGCAAGTGCATCGGTCAGCCGATAGTCCATAGCGCTGATGCCGGTCGTATTGGGATATCCCAGGTAGGTTACCTGGACCGGTGCAGGCTTGTGCAGAAAGAGCGGAAGTCTGTTGTTTCCGCTATGCCCTGCAAGGTCGACAAGAATGTCTATTCCGTCCGCTTTAATCATATCGATGACATGCCGGTCTTCAATAGCATATATGGACCGCCAGACCGAAGCCCTGTTTTTAATCTGTTCGGTTGTTTTGTCCGAACAGGCGACGTCCGCGTAACAGAAGATTTTAAAGCGCGTTGTATCATGATGCGCAATAACCGGCTCTAAAAAATATCCCACGGAGTGAATTCTGAAATCAGGCGACACATAGCCGACGTGAATCTGTTTCTTGCCATGCAGCGCTCCTGATGAAAGCCGGGGTTTCGACGCAGTCAAAGGAGCCAGTCGTTTTTCCCATTGTTTATGCTCTTCGAATACTGTCTGCGGATCAAGACTGCTGTAGTTTAAGCAGAGCAGCAGGTTTGAGGCTGCGGTTGCGAAATCAGGTTTTAACGCAAGAGCCTTTCTGTAGGAGGCAACAGCCTCCTGGATTCTCCCCTGATCCTTATAAGCGTTTCCGAGGTTATTATAGGCCTCAACAAAAGCCGTATCTTTTTCGATGATTGATTTTGCTATACGTTCGGCAAGGGTGCTGTTCCCCATCATGCCCACAATAACGCAGCATTTATTAAGCGCCGGAATATGATCGGGCTTCAGGTCGAGCACGCGCCTGAACTGCTTAAGCGCATCCGAATACCGGCCGGTCTCAAAAAGGGTGGAAGCATAATTGAAGACGTATTTCGGGTCGTCTCCTTTGATTTCAACCGCACGTTGAAAATGTCCGGCTGCCTTCGGCGCATTACCTATTGTAAACTGTATGACGCCAAGGAAGTAGAGCGCCTCATGGTTTGCCCCGTCGATTCGGAGCACCCGGTTGAGGTCCTCTATCGCTTCGTCATATTTTTTGTTATTGAATGATTCTTGTGCGCGTTGAAGCAGTTGTGGAACTGAGTCCATGGTCGCGTTATCCTTTGCGTGTCCGATTCCGATTGTTAACTGTTAACCGTTAACTTTTAACCACTTTTCCTACCTTCCCGTCCGCACCGAAATAGACTGCGATTTGAGAATGGCATATATCTCTTTAATATCCTGCGGCAAAGATTCCAGCTCTGCTTGCCCGAACCGGTTGTGATTCATCTCCGCCTCAAAAAAACCCGCACTATTTTTTTCCATTTCCTCTCTGCTCAGCGGAGAGCGCAGCACCCGGAGAATTTCGAACAGGTCGTCCGCAAGATGGCTGAGCAGATTGTCATAATCGACAACTACCGCAGGTATATGCTCCAGATTGTCGATGAGCCGGATGTTATATTCGTACCAGAGCTTAAGACCGGCCTCGATAGGCAGATTGTCCCTTTTTTGAAGAGAGTGTGCAATGCTTAACGGGTGCCGGAAACAGATAACAACATATCGCAGCCGGTTGCAATATTTCTTCCATATCCCAAGCGTCAGGGAGAGCCTGGGGTCTTTGATTATGTTTCCCGTAAAAGCGCGGTTGAAATCGTTGATGTAGTGCTTATATACCTCCCCCGCACGGTTGGTAACATCCTGCCCGGGGAGCTGATGCCAGGCGCCTGCCGCAGCCTTCAATATCATTTCATTGATAATCACAACACGCGTGTTTTCGAAGTGGCCCTTCTGGTTATCAAATTTCGGCTTGTTTTCATCGAGCAGATTTTCTATCGGCCCCAAATTGAAGCCGCATTTTCCCAGCAGTCCGGCAACCGCGCTGGTCCCGCTTCTGTGCATGCCGGTTATAGCAACGATGTCCTTCGTTGTATCAGGATCAGTATTTTTCTGCGGCGGTGAAGTCACCGTCTTTTTCCCGAGATTCTGAATATACGCAAATGATTTCGAGGTTAACATCGGCTCAAGCGGGAAGGTGTCAAAAGCGATGTGCCTGGACGGATCAGGTATCTGGTTTATGCATGAAGCGGGGAGATCGTTTTTGTATTTATGCAGAAATTGGGCGCCATAGTATTTCCATGTCTCATCGAACGATCCCCAGGATCTATGCTTGACCAGGATATCGGTTGTCACGACTATGGAGTGCGTTTTCCGCGCCTGCATGCATATATCGAGGTCGTAGAGGTGGAACTTGTCGAATGTCTGCTCGTCAAATTTAATTCTGTTAAACAGGGATTTTCTTATGCAGAAAAAAAGCCCGTCAACTGCGACCACCTCGGCATCAGCCTCATCTTCCGAATACGCGGAAAGAATTAGACTGTTTTTACCGGCATCTTCGTGTATGACTTTGCCTTTTATAAAAGGCCTTCCGGCAGATGTCCAGAAGGGATTGTCTTTAAAAAGGTATTGAGTGCCGGCAACACCGACTATTCCCATCGAGCTGTTTTTAATGAATTTATCCTCAAGTATTTTGCCCCACTCTCTCGTTACAAAATAGACGTCTTCATGCACGAATACAAGATACTCGCCTACTGCTTTATCGACGCCGATGTTATACGCAGCGCATAGACCGTATGTATTGTCAATGTTGTTTATTCTGATATATTCGTGTCCGCACCCCACGGTCGCCCCTATATGGGCTCGGTGAATCTGGTATGCTGCATAATCGTTGGAACATACTATGACGCTGATCATTATGGTTTGCCTTTATTAATATGGATTAATGAGTATTTAGCCATCCACAGGAGAGAATAGCGTATCTCGTCCTGCTTAACAGGTAAAGAATCCAGTGAAACAACAGCACCGGTGGTCCGAGGTTTACCGGCTATATACTCCAGGATTTTAATGACCGTTTCATCCGTTATTATACTGCCAATATTGGAATAGGTCAAAGGAATTTTACCGGTTTTTAACGCTTCTTTACCGTCCCCGGTTATGGTACATACGTCCGTGTCCGTAATAACAGCAGTGGGATAGTGTCTGAAAAGGTTGAGATAATCGTTTTGAAAGGGATTCTCTTTTACCGGTATCTTTGGTGAATGTGAAACTGACTGCTCATACACACGGTCCCACAACGCTTCGTATTTTTTGATGATATGTTTCCAGAGAAAGGTCTGTTGAACGGTTTGTCTGGCATTCTCACCGGTTGCGGATCGCAGGTTTTCATCGTGAATAAGCTCGTTACAACACGAATAAAGCTCTTCGGTATTGATGGCCATACACTGGGCCAGAAAAAGCTGCATTGTTTCGAAGTCCATGATATCGGAAAGTTCCGCAAGCGGGAGCCGGTCTATCCACAAGGTCGGTATTCTGAACCCGTTTTTTTTATGCTCTATCAGTTCCGTATAGCCGTTTATATCCGATACAACGCAGGCAAGTCCTGCTCCCATTGCTTCTATCACGGAAATCCCGAACGTCTCCTGAAGGTTATCGCTCAGTGACACATAAATATCAGACGCTCCATACAGATCTGATTTTTGTGCATCGGTAAAATTGTTGATCACCCGCACGCTCTTTGCAAGGTCGAACTCGGAAATCATGCCGTCAACAAGCTGCGTCTGTTTTGAATCCGCACCCCCCGCACAAATCAGTTTGAGCGATTTGTCCGGAATAGTACGTGTCAGCCTGTTAAATACACTGATCAGCGGGTACAGATCAGCTTTGGTATTTGGCGAGAATCTGCCGACGTGGAGCACGACACAATCCTTTTCGTCTAATCCGAGGCGGGTTCTGCACTCCTTTTTAGGCGGTGTTTTCAGGAGTGCTTCATTGATTCCAAGCGGAATAATGGAAACAGCCCCCTGATAAGCAATAGCGCCATTATGGCTGTTGACAGCGCAGAAAATATTCTCCAGCACCTTTTTCCCCGCATTACTCGAACAGACAATGGTATCATAGGGCAAAAGGGGAGCGGTGCATATTTTCAAAGCATGGAAATTCGTTTCAATACCGTTAAGCGAGTGAATCAGGCCGGTGATCGGAAATTTATTGTTAGCGTATTTATTTCTCAGATACACCAGTCCCGGGAAAAAGTATCCCCACCCCCCCAGATGAAAAACATGGTACCGCGTGCTTCGTATCTGGTCCACGAGATGGTTATACAGGAACAGTTTGACCTTCTGTTTCTGCGTGGCTGGAATCGATTCTTTGAGCAGCCTGTTTTTGGTCATATTAAAATGGCTTACGCTCATGCAAAACACATGGAACTCGTCAAAACCGCTCTCGCAAAGCAACGATTTGAAGAATTCATAATTCGCAACATGCCGTCCGAGCCTGTAGCTCTGCTCGCCTGATTCAATAAAAGGATAAATAGTGCCGAAGATTTTCATGCTTTGGGGGCTCCATGAGTGTGTCGTTATCCGCTATTTATAGTACTTTAACTACTTTTTCAGTATAGTGCAAATTCATAGTATAAAAAAGTTCTCTTTTTAATTTTAATCTGGACATCAGCTCGTTTTTCCCTGAAGAAAGCCTTTCAAACTGTTTTATTAAATCACCACACCCGACAATATCATTTTGATTGATACAATAATCCTGCATATCGAGCAGGTCCATAAATGCTGAAATTTTTTCATTATACGCGATGCCAAGTACCGGTATCCCCTGGCCTGCAGCGATAATAAGACTATGTCCCCGCATGCCTATAACGAAGCTGCATTTTTTATACACAGACACCGCCTCGCGCGCTGTATTCGGCAGAATGCAGGGGAAACTGTTTTGCCGTATCAGTTTTGCCAGCGGCAGGTCATCCGCACTGTCCTGCAGAATAAAAAGCGGGAAAAAATTATTCTGCGAAAGCCACCGGGCAAATGCAATAAAAACAGCGGCCAGCTTTGATTTACCCTCATTATTAAAAGAGCGGTCGGTTATCGAGATTCCCACAATGGTACTGGATTCATCGATGCCGACGTTAAACCAGGGCAGAGGCTTAAGAAAAGCTGATGGGCAGGGAACCAGCGATAAATCGTGCACACCAGCTTTTTCAAGACTGGTTTTTGTCCACAAATCACGCACGCTTTTTAACGCAAACCCTTTGTGAAATTGAGCAATCCTGCCGATAAACGCTTCGTCAAGATTCCATACGCCGTCATCCGAAAACTCTCTGTTCAACCCGACTGCATACGTGATAACCGGGACATGTAAACCGGTCATCTCCTGATACGACAACGGGAAATACCACCCCGAAGCCAGCGGCTGCCTGAAAAAAAGCCCACCTCCGCCTATAATTACAGCAGATGCCCTGGTATCGTATGATTTCAGAACATCCATAGTGTCATTACGGCATGACAGAGTAAAGAAAAACAGGTTCTCGCCTTCCAGCATGCTCCGAATCCCTGCCGCAGAACCGGAATCTCCGATGTTCGTTGTATTCGGGAAATAGTGCCAGATGATTTTCTTGTCCGCAGGGATAAGCCTGTTTGCAGCAAAAAACCGCTCAACCTCGCGGTTTATGACCGCATTGGAATCGTCATACGCAACGGCTTTTTTAAAAAAAGGAATAGCCTGCTCAGGTTGTTTTAAAAGATCAAAACATTTACCGGCCAAAAAACTGCAGAACGCGGGGTTCTCATTGTTATCTATAAGACAGCGGAATTGGTCGACAGCTTCGTCATATTTTTTCTGCGAGAAAAGGGCGTTTGCGGATTTAAAGGTTATTTCAGACAAAGACGATGTCCTTTAATGCTTGGAGAAGAGAATTATTAGAACCTTATAAATAATTTTCTGACACTTTTTACCCTGAAGGGTACTTCGAGGCAGAAAATTATTTCCTGAAGGTTCTTATCCAGCTCGTCTGGATTCGGTTATTATGAAAATAGATAAAATGAGCGGAATTGGTAAGGGAAATTATTCAGGAAAGAAGGATTTTGGGGTGAGGATTTGCGGGGAAGTTTGTATGCATGATTTTTTCAGCGTTCCCGGTTTCATGACGGTCTTTTCTTCCTCGCAAAGACCTGAATCAGGCCGGTTATCAATAAAGTAATGGTTATACCTGAAATAAAACCGCCGATTATTGCATGGGTCAATATGGATGCTCTGTTTTTATCCCAGTTATTCAATCGAACGCCGATATCTCCGGAGACAACCCGGTGTTGCTCACCGTTTTTATCAACGGATAGCAGGGTTCCTTCGGAAACATGCCTGGATAACTGCTTCTCCCTGATGTATATCTCGAAACTGTTCACTGTTTGTTCAATCGGCAGCTTCATCGAATGGTGCGTCCACCAGATGCCGGTATCTTCGTGAAATGCGCGGTATACGCTGGTAATGAAGTTTGTGCCGATGGTGAGCGTGCCGATAAGGCCAATCCATAAGAGAGCGTTGATGTTTTTATTCATAGTAGAATTTCTTTTAAAAACTTTTCAATAATAAGCTTATATCTGTATACTCGCCAGATTATATTTCTCCAAAAGCTCTTTGTTTCCTCCTGCTTTCAGATACTTTTTGAGATATTGTTTTGCCTCTTTTTCGTTTTTAAGGTCGTTGAAATAGATGTTGGCGATTTCGAGGTAGGCGTTTATGTGGGTGTCGCCGCCGTAATTGGCGGCATTTTTATAGGCTTCGATTGCATTTTCGTATTCTCCCCTGTTTTTATATTCTGTTGCGAGCGCGGAGTAGAGTTGGGGATTTTCCGGGATGTTTGCGTTGCCTATCATGAGTATTTCGGCAGCCTGTTTATGGTTGTTTTCTCGGCTGTATATTGTGGCGCTGAGCAGGTATGCTTCGGGTATCTGGGGGAATTTGTTTACAATGTCGGTGTAGGTATCAAGGGCTGAGGAGGTCTGGTCGATACCCTCGTATGCCTGCCCGAGGTTGAGGAGCAGGTAGGGGTTGTAGGGGTCCTTGACCAGGGCTTTGCTGAAGTTGATGATGGCGTCGTTGAAATTTCCTTTTATAAATTCGAGGCGGCCGAGTCCGGCAAATGCGTCGGGCATCTCCTGCTGCAGGCGGAGCACGACGTTGTAGGATATGAGCGCTGCGTCCAGGTTTCCCTGTTTTTCATGCAGCTCTCCTTCAATAAGATGATCCCACATTGTTTTATTGCCGTTTTTATGCAGCTTTGAAAAAGAGGTTACCTTTTCGATATTATCGGATAACAGATAAATGTGCGCCAGCCGGTAGAGGGCTTCCTGGTTTTTCGGGTTTGTGGAAACAATGCGCTCGAATATGGCCTTTGCCTGCTCGTTCTGGTAGCTTAACACGAGAGTCCTGCCGTATTTCATCATGATCTCTTCATCGTAACCGTTTATTTCCAGCGCTCTGCGGAAATAGCCTGCTGCTTTTGCGCACTGCATCTCTTCGTAATATATTTCACCCAGGGTATTGTGACACTCGAAGCATTTGTCGGTCAGGGAGAGGGCTTTGAGCAGCAGCCTGGTTCCCTCGTCGACCCTGCCGTCCTCTTTAAAGAGCGTACCGGCGCAGCTTAGAATTTCGGTGTTGTTCGAGTCGAGTGTCAAGGCGTTTTCTATGGTTTTAAGCGCGATGTTGGTGTTGTTCAGTTTCCGGTTAATGCGTGCATAGAGCGCCAAATAGCGGGGGTTATAGGCATCGCTCTGTAATGCCTGTTTGATATAGGTCAGCGACTTTTTTATATCACCCTGGTTAAAGAGATATCTGCTGTAGTTACATATCGCATCTGCATGTTCAGGATTGATTTTCAACGCTTTTTCGATGTACCCAAGGGCTATTTTATCCTGTTTCTGTTCAAAGTAGAATTCTCCCATAAGGCAGAGCACGTCGGGATTGTCCGGATTCTCGGTAAGCGCTTTTTTGATATGTGAAAACCGGGCATTTTCATTGCCGGTTTTTATATAGATACCCGAAAGCAGAATGTGAATATCAGGATCCTTCGGATTTATCCTGCACGCATGTTCCAGTACCTCAATCGCTTCGTCTGTTTTATTCTGCTCAAGGAGCGCGTACCCCAGCTCGACCTTGATCTCGTAGTTGTCCGGCTGCAATACGGTTAATTTTTTCAGTGTTTCCAGAAGCTTGCCTGCATCGTTTTGGGTTCGATAGCAGGTGGTAAGATAGGTGAGCACTTCGATATTGGTGCTGTCCAGCGCAGCGGCTTTCTGGAAAAATTCGACCGATTTCTGCGTGTTCCCGCTGTTGTGATACGCAAGGGCGCATTTGTAGATAACAGGAAAGCTGTTGGGTCTGAGGGCAAGCGCTTTTTCATAGAAGCTGAGTGCTTTGGGGAACAGGCCCCGGACAAAGTAAAGCTCGCCGAGTTGATACCATGCTTCGTCGTCGCCGGGATTCATATCGGTATAGGTTGCATAATTTTTAACAGCCCCCGCCTTGTCGTTTTGTTTCAGGCATACCTGTGCCAGTTCTTTCCAGTAGAACGGCTTCGCATCGGGAATGGCAACGCATTTTTCCAGCGCAGCACGGGCTGCGCCCCAGTTTTCCGCTTTTGTGTAGATAGTTATGAGCTGCCGGAAGTTTCTGAAGTCCGCCGGAAATTCGGTTATGTTTTTTATATAGGTTTCTATAGCATCCGGGGTTTTGCCGTCTTTTTCGTGCAGCAGGCCGATTTTGTGCGAATAGGTGGCTTTAACCTCGCCCTCGGTTATTTGGACAACGGTTTTATATGTTTTCAGGGCATTAGCGATGTCGTTGCTGTTTTCGTAGGCATTGCCCAGCAGGATCTGCGCGTCCCTGTTTTTTGCATCCTTTGATACGATTTTTAAAAGCCAGTCGATTGCCTGTGTGTATTTACCGATAGAACAATACGAGTCTGCAAAGCTCATGATATCGGATTTATCGGTTATTTCGGCTGCCGGTATTTTTTCCAGCAGGGTAACGACGGAAGGATAGCTTTTTTTCCGGTACTCGATTCGTGAAAGACGGATATAGACAACCGGGTTGTCATAATTGTTTTGCACGAAGTTTTTATATTGTTCAACGGCTTTCACCGTGTCGTTACTCTCCTCATACAGCAGACCGGCTTTGCCGAGCAGGCCGCTGTATTTGCTATTGTCAATGTTGTATAATTGCAGATAGGCTTCTGCGGCCGGAAGCGGTTGTTTCTCTTGCAGATACGTTTCGGCAAGTTTGAGCAGGGCGTTTTCGTGTTTCGGGTTGAGTGCAATGCATTGCAGATAATAGCCGATCGATTTTTGCGGGTTCGATACAAACGCATGCCCCTGTCCAAGCAGGTAGAGCATTTCGCAGCCCGGTTTTCCCAAACTCCCGGCCCTGGCAAGCGTCTCTTCGGATTTATTGACCTTGTTCAGGTACAGGTAAACAACCGAGAGATAATAGTGGGCCTCGGCGTCCCCGGAGTTCATGTCGATGTAGGTCATGAATTCCCGTGCCGCAGCATTATACTCCTTGAGGTTTAAATAGCAGAGAGCAATCTGTCTCTGGATAGCGGAGTTCTCTTTTTCGAAGTAGCGGTTTTTTTTATACTCCTTCAGGGCGATCGTATAGTTCTGCTCTTTGAACCATGCGTCTGCCAGGCAGGTATATGCCCGTGCATTTTCGGGCTGTTTCTTTATGATCTCCTTAAAGTAGGTTATTGCAGCGCCGGTATCCCCTTTCTTAAAATAGAGCAGAGCAAGCGCGAAGGTTACTTTTGTCTTGTCGGTAACAAGAGGCATGGCGCGGTTATACATGGAAAAGGCTTTGTCGAAGGAGCCTTTATGCGTATAGATGTCTCCCAACGTGATAAACACATCCGCATCCTCGACCCTTTTTGCAAGGAATCGTTCCAGATGGAACAGCGTGTTGACGGTGTCCCCGGTAAGGTAATAAAAATGGCCGAGCATTTTTTGAACGAGCATGCTGTCGGGAAAGATATTTTCCGCTTTTTGCAGGTTGGCAAGAGCCCGCTGATGGTTCTGGACTTTTTCCCAGGTGCGGACGCTTTGCAGCAGCAGGTTGAAATCCGATGAACTGCTTTTCCATGCCGCATCATAAAACAGAGAAGCTTTTGCATAATCGTTTTTCAGGGAATAGATATCGCCGATAAGTCTGGTTGGCTCCGTGGCGTTAGGCAGCAAAGAGCTGCTTTCCGAGAGTAGATTTTCAGCCTCATCATACTGTTTTAACGTGATGAGAGATTTGGCTTTTTCGATTCGTGCTTCGCCGTTGCGGGGGTGAATGGCGATTATTTTATTGCAGTATTCGATCGCTTTTTTTGAATTTTTTATTTTGTTGTTTTGCCGTGCGAAAAAGAGCAGGGCTGTGGATTCGGAGCTGTCCGCTCCGAGTATGGCGCTGTAAGCTTTTACCGCTTTTTCGTCTCTGCCCATGGCTTCCAGAGACTGTGCGCCCTCAATCAGCAGGGGGAATGATACGATGTTCTGTTTTTGCGCCTGTGACGCGTAACTCAGCGCTTCTTCATACTTGCCGACGATCCGGTAATTTCTGCACACGTCCGTATAGAAAGAGGCGTAATAGGGGAGTATCATGAGGATGTTTTTTAACTGCTGGTTAGCCTTGTCATACAGCCGGGAATATTCGTAGAGCTTGATCGCGAGAAAGTGCGCGAATACATTACGCGAGTCTTTATCAGCGAGCGCAAGCAGCGCCTGTGTCGAAGTTTGGATTTCCTGCGGGGTAGAGGCATATTTTCTGCAGATGATTCTGCCGATAGTTTTCATTTCTTTTATATCGGAAGAGGTTGCCGTAATGTTGAAAAAACGTGAGTACTGGGTCGAGTCGAACGAGGGGATAATAGTGCTGAATATCCAGTAAGCAGCCTCGTCCATAGCCATGGTGAAGGCTTGCAGCGGAAACTCTTTATCAAACGAAGAAAAGGTTTTTACGCCCCTGGTTGAAATGATTTGTGCGTAATAGTGTGCGCTTTTTTCATCCCGGCTCAATTCGTAGCTGTGATGGAGGATAAATGTAACGCCAAGATTTTGCGCCAGCTGATCGTATGAAACCACGGATACATCATAGGGGTTGTTGGTGGCGACAACGGCCGTGTGGATTTTTTCGGAGGGAATAATGGTGATCGTGCTGCTGACGCCAAGGCGAAAGTAGAGGTACTGCTCTGCAAATCCGCTGAACCATTCGGATTTTTCTTTCTGAGCTGTGGAGGCGTTTACCGGCACGCCGATGAGCAGCAGGGCGTTTTTTTTAAAAGGGGAAACCGGTTTGCCTGATGATGTTTCAGCGGCAATACCAGAGACTATGGAAAATATGATTATCAGCAGAAAAGGAGCTTTCGTGCGCATAAACCTGTTCCTTAAACTCGTTTTGATCGGGTGCATAACTGTAAAGAATCCAATTGTTTATAATTTTTTTTCAGTAAGTCCCCTTTCGGGGATTTTTGGGGCGTAAGGGTATCAGGAGGTCGGGTTTTCATGGGTGCTGTTTACCCCTCAATAAGTATGCTATATAATAATGAAATATTCAATGATAAAGTAAAAAAGCGGAAAGGGGGTTTCCGGTTTTTTTTAAAGAAAACAGGGCTGGCAGGTTTCACACCAGAGCCGCGATATTACCATACGCGATAAAGTCGGTAATAGTACTTTTATGCATATGAAAAAACTCCTCGAGGCGGTGGTAATGGTCTGATTGCACTATTTTTTGCGCATCACCGTTTTCACCCGTAGTGGAAATTACCTCAAAGTGTTTAAAAGCCATTTCAAACATTTGAAAAATGGAGATGATGATTTTCGCATTGGCCCCGAGGTTTTTTGTCCAGATATGACGCAGGGTGCGGTCGGTCATTCCCATGTGCATCGCCCACTGGGAAATAAATTTTGGCGATTTTTCGAACAGGATATCGGTGGATAAAGAGAGGGAGTCTGTTTTTTCCGGGATGTATTTGGGATTGATTATATTAAGGAGCGCGAGCCGGTTCAGCGTTTTAAGGAATGTACGGGTGTCAAATGCCCCTGATTTTTCGATAATGCTTTTTGCGCCAAGCGCATGAGCATCAAAGCCTTTGGACGGGGAAGGTCTTCCGGTCAGGATGATGAACGAGACCCGTTTGCCGAACTGCTTAAGCAGGAAAAACTCGTCATTTTTAATGTCGGTGATACCCAGGTCCATAACGCAGATATGAAAGCGCGTTGGCGATGACAATATTTTTTCAGCCTGCTGCGCGGTTATCGCGCTGTGGATGTTGTAGGGACAGAACGGTTTCAATATCTCGCCAAGCAGTGAGATGATCTTGATATCATCATCAACAAGAAGAACGTTGACCAGGTTATCCAGATAGTAAAATGGCTGAGACCTTGGTACCATTAACAGTCCGGTGTTTTGTTACGGAGATATGGTGCGTACGTTCAGCAGAAGGACCCATGATTACTGATACGATTCAACTGCCCATTCCTGCATACCGCACTTAAAAATATACTTTTCAGCCTGCACAGGCTTTCATAAATAGTACCATGTTTGAGCGCGATTTTAAAGCGCTCTTTTATCTGCCTGATACAATCGTTATAACAGGACGTTTAATCCGGCAGGTTGGATTTAATATCCACGGTTATGAAGTAAATACGTTTAACGCCTTAAAGTCGAGAGTCGCAAAATAATCATCCACGGTTTCCGCCCTGCGTATCGGCACAACCTCCCCGTTTTCGCGGAGCAGCAGCTCCGCGGACCTGAGTTTCCCGTTGTAGTTGAATCCCATGGCATGGCCGTGAGCGCCGGTGTCGTGAATAACGATTATATCACCGGGTGCGAGCGCCGGCAGTTGCCGGTCTATGGCGAGCTTGTCGTTATTTTCACATAAGGAGCCGGTTATATCATAGATATGGTCGTGCGGGAGGTTTTCCTTGCCCATAACGGTAATGTGATGATATGAGCCGTAGAGCGCGGGTCGCATCAGGTTGGCGATAGAGGCGTCCAGCCCGGCGAAATTTTTATAGGTGGTTTTAATGTGCCTCACCGTAGAGACCAGAAAGCCGTAGGGGCCGGTAATCACCCGTCCGCACTCCAGAAAGAGTTTAAGCGGATGCAGCCCGTTTTTTGTAATGATCGCGGCGTATTTTTTTTCAATGCCCCTTGAGATGGCTTCAATGTCAACCGGGGGCTTGCCCGGCAGATAGGGAATCCCTATGCCGCCGCCGATATTTACAAACTCGAATTTTATCCCGGCGGTTCCGGATATCTCGGCAACCAGGTCAAAGACCATTTCCGCGGTTTCAATAAAGTAGTGCGGGTTTGACTCGTTTGAGGCGAGCATGGTGTGAAGGCCGAACCGGCGTACGCCTTTGTCCCGCGCCATGGTATATGCTTCGAACACCTGTTTGCGGGTAAGCCCGAACTTCGCCTCGAGCGGCTGCCCGATAATGGCGTTGCCTTTTTTTTCGTTACCGGGGTTGTATCGGAAGCAGATCAGGTCCGGGAGTCCCGCAGCTTTTTCGAGGTACGGGAGATGGGTTATATCATCAAGATTGATGATCGCTCCGAGCTCCGATGCTTTTTTGAACTCTTCCGCCGGGGTGTCGTTTGATGAAAACATGATATCCTCGCCTTTGATACCGACTTTTTCGGCAAGGACAAGCTCTGCGAGAGAGCTGCAGTCGGCGCCGCACCCTTCGGCTTTAAGGAGTTTCATGATAAACGGGTTGGGCAATGCTTTGACCGCAAAATACTCTTTGAATCCCTTGTTCCAGGCAAATGTTTCAATAAGGTTGCGGCAGTTTTCCCGCATCTCTTTTTCGATGTAAATGTGGAACGGGGTGGGGCAGCTGGTAATGATTTTTTCCAGTTGCTGTTTTGAAAAAGGTACCATTTTTTCCGGCATAAGATCCTTCATAATTAGTTAAAATACATCAGTATCCCGCAGTTTGTTGCAGGAAGAATTGTTGGAAATGAACATAAAATAATTTGTAACCGTTTACACATTCAAATGTAATTGTGCTACATCCGGGGATCGGGGTTAAAAAGAGTCAAGCCACCGGGAGGGCGAGGATATGTTATTCCGTTGCTGTGCGGTAAATCCCGGAGATAGAATTTTTATATAACCGGATATTTTTTTTATGCAGGGCATACCGATGTACGGTGAAAAGAGGTTTTTCATAATACTGGTTGATTCGTATCGCTTCATTCGTTTCATTGTTGAACCAGAGTGTCGCAAGGCGCAGTTTTTCACTCGTGTTGGAGATGGTTTTATTTGAAACCCAGCCTACGGCGATATCATAGGTTCTATCCAGCAGGGCAGCTTCCAGGGCGCGCTTGTGCAGGCCGTTCAGCTTGCAGGGGAGACCGGCATGGGATAGATCGGACAGGATTTTTTCCGCAATGGCGGTTGAGGCCGGGTCGCCGGTGTTATATATAATGACCATGGGCGTTACCACTGCCGGAGGGGTGTCGACCTTGTTTTTTTCCGGCGCAGGATTGGCGGCCGGCGACTCTATTTCACCGATAACCTCGCCTTCCGCTTTGACGGTGTTTGTCTGTATTTCCAGAGGTTGTATCAGGCCGGCAATATATTTACGCAGCGGCATAGATTCCGATGCAAGGCTGACAAAGTATCTGTCGGTGGAGACGGGGGACAACTCCGAGTTTTTGTTCAGCGATTGCCGGGCGTACGCGAGATCGTTTTTCCGGTAGAGGAAGAGCAGGTCGTATCGGTTCAACGAATAGGAAACAATCGGATTCTTGTCATTGCCGCAGATTATAGTACATTCGTCAAGAAACGACCGGGTAAAGGGATAGTGCTGGTTTCTGCTGATCGTGCAGGTGTTCTCCTGCTTCTTTTTAAGGTACATCCGGCCGTTTTTAAGGGGTGCAGGGAAGAGCTTTTGCGACGTGAGCCGCTGCAGGGCAAAGGGATCGGGCTGGCTGAGGGTGATGGCGATTGATTGTTCATTCAAAACGGAAAATCCCGCAATAATGCCTTCTTCGCCGCGGATGAATTTTTTCAACCCTTGTACGTGAAGAAACAGGGCTGATCCTTCAGCCGGGTTGTCCCTGATGAAGTTGGTCCAGCTTTGCACAAGGTCGAACGAAGTGATCTGTTTTGCGGCATTGTTCACCAGCCTGCCGGTGCAGGTTACCCCGATTTTGAGCGGTGTGAGCTGTTTTAAAATCAGGCCGGACGAGTCCGCATTTTTTTGCGACGAGCTGTCATGGATGAACGCAACCGCGCTGAGCAATTCAGCCAGGGTATTGTCGATGAAAGTCCTGTCGGTGTATATTACTGCAGTGCCGGCGGTATCGGCCCCGATGGTCTCTTCCGCCGGTATTTTTATGTCTGTTTCGACAAAATCAAGCCGCTCGATTTTTTCAAGGGTGTGCCGTGAATCAACGGGCGTGTCTTTTGGCAGGGCAACGAATTTGAAACAGAAATACCGGCGCACTGAGTCAGAAGCGATCGTATCTATCGAGTACTCTTTGACGAAATGTTCGAATGAGCGTAGAAACGATTTGACCTCCTTTTTATCGGTGAATCCGACAACATATACCGTGGTGTCCCCTTTTGCCGTGACACGAACCGGGAGCTGGTCTTTTTCCGTTGTGACCTGTTTTGTGATCTGCCTGGTGCACGTAACGATACACAGCGCCGAAAGCATGATGAAACAGATACTTTTTATTGGGTTGCCGGTCCTGATTTTACAAATCACTCTCTTGTATCTCCTTTATAAATCGGTTGAAAGCTTCCTTCCAGTGCGGCATGATATGTATTCCCAGCGACACGAGGCGATGGTTCTCAAGAACCGAAAAGGCGGGCCGTTGAGCCGGCCGGGGGAATTCCGCTGTTGTGCACGGTTTAATCTCTGCATCGATGTTGAACATTTTAACGATATAACAGGCGAATTCGTACCAGGAGCAGATACCCTTATTACTGCAATGATATAATCCGTATTGATCGGGCCGGCGGGAAAGAAGGGTCAGAACCTGCCGGCAGACGTCTTTTGTACAGGTCGGAGCGCCGAGCTGGTCGTTTACCACAAAGAGCGGCTGGCGTTTTTGGGCGCGCTGCCGGGCCAGGGTGCGGATCGTTTTTACAAAATTGGCGCCATGCTTCCCATAGAGCCACGCGATGCGGAATATATAGTGTTTATCAAGGATGCTCATGAGGTAGTTTTCCCCCGCAAGCTTGGATTTGCCGTATACGGATTGGGGGTTGGCAGCGTCGGTTTCTACGTAGGGTATGGTTTTTGTACCGTCGAACACATAATCGGTGCTGATGTGGACAACCGATGCGCCGGTCAGCTTCGCTGCACGGGCGATGTTTGCCACACCGTCGGCGTTTATTGCGTATGCTGTTTTTTCATTCGTCTCGCAGGCATCCACCGCGGTGTAGGCTGAGCAGTTGATGATACACTCGGTGTCCGCCTCACGCACTTTTTTTTCGGTCAGCGCCCGGTCGGTAATGTCGATGTCCGGACGGTCGATGCACTGCGTGCGGTGACCTTCCGCAGCACATGCTGAAACCATATCGTGTCCGAGCTGGCCGTTACAGCCGATGATTGTTATGTTCATAGCATAGTAAAATATTTTACGGATACACGAAAAAAAAGCAATTAAGCGTTTTTCGCGAGTGCTGAAAGGTAATTCATGTGTTGGCAGGATGGTGGATTAGGTTGGTGGATGCCGGGTTCTGGGAAAACATGAAGTATTTAAAGAAGGTCACGTTTCCAGTTTCATCCTATATTCCGCAGTTGGAGTCGTGCTCGTGCGCGTAATCGTACTCGTAATCGACAACTACAGCAATAAAAGCCTTTCACCTAAAGGGTGCTTAATCTGTAAAGCTATCAATTTATTTAACTATTTTTCAAATCAATCGATTACGATTACGAGCACGAGCAGGAGCACGATTTAACTGCTGATTTTAGGTTTCATATTTCATTCTTCCGTCAAATCTCAAATCTCAAATTTAAAATTTAAAATCAGTTATACCCCGATCAATCCGTAAACAGAATTTCCCGGGACTTTTCAAGCACCGGCTCAAACGTTATTTTATCACCTGATTTAACCTGGATGACTGGAAGGGAGATGCTTTTAAACTGCCAGTTTTTCCGGAAGAGAAAATTATTATAATGTTTCATTGTCTCCGAAGCGGCGATGTTTGTCTCTATATTGGTAAGTATCTGATCGGTCAGAAGCGAGGTGAGAATGATATTCTTCGATTGCAGCTGGCTGAAAAGGCTTTTAAGGGTAGATATCTGCCGGTCTTCACTGTCTTTGGTGCCGGACAGGCCGGGTCTGAGAAATTCCACGACATCCTCGCCCTTCAGCACCTGCATGCCGTTTTTAATGCCGAGTGCGGCCGACGCCTTATCGTCGACATTCACCTTCAGTCCTCCCAGGGACGCGGCTGTCCGGATTATATCGTTTTTATCAAACACCGCGTATTTCGGGATGCGGGAGTTGAGGATGCGTTCAATCAGGGTGCTGGTAAAAACCACGCCGCCGTAAAGATATGCCTCCTGCAGGGTCTGAAATCCCTGCACGAATTGGCTTACCGATGTTTCCGCCGGTATGGCAACCACGTAGACCGCACTCCTCTCGAACTGGATGCTGATAAGCTGGAACACGGCGGGAGGGCTGCAGAACATGAAATTAAACGGCATGTGTTTCATCATGAGATCCGCTTTGGTTCTTGCTAATTGTGTAAAGCGCTCGGTGGTGCTGATCTCCAGCGAGAGTTTTGTCACTTCAAACGGACGGCCGTCGTTATACACGATCAGGCTTTGCCCTGCAATCAGGTTCATTGCGTCCGTGCCGTCCGGCCGTTCAACCAGCAGCAGGCCGTCCGATACGTTGATGGTGGTTTCGGAGTATTTGACATCAACCGTATAATCAGCTCCGCGGCCGCCGACCGTTATGTTAATAAGCGGGCTCAGGGTCCGCATGAGCTCGTCTTTTTCGGTATACGCGATTTTATACCAGCACAAACCCGATTTTTGAAAAATTTTGCACAGTTTTCTCCCCTCCTGGTCAAGGCCGATTTTATCGAAAATTATTTCGGAGAAGTTGTCCATATCGATCCGGGAATAGACGTTGATCGAGAATTCAGCCTGCGCTTTTTCCTCGGCAAGCAGGCGGTCGCCTTCGTCGATGCTCATGCCCTCCTGCGGGAGACGGTCAATGCCTTCGGCGGAGATCACGGTCAGTTCCCCGAAGAAGAATTCCAGCCGCGCGCTTGCTTTTATCGCCACCGGCGCCTTCAGCTCGCCAACGGAGATATCCTGGCCCTCTTCGATCTGAGCGCTCAGGTTGAACGGCGTCAGGTCGGATGTCGACCGAACACCGGCGACTTTCAATATTTCGAACGTGGAGGTGCCCGCGGGCACGCGGTATGCGCCGGGCTGATGTACGTTTCCGTAAACAGAGACCGTCATCGTCTCGAGCCGGCCCAGCGCTGATTTTTTTTTCTTAAAATCGGAAAAGAGCCTTGTGGCCTGCCAAAGCAGGCTGCCGGCTAATACGATATACGTTAAAAAAATAACAGCGCGCGCAACAACGTTTCGTTTGATAGGTGCCATAGGTATCGTTTCCCGATCTACTCTTTTTCCCTGACTATACGCCAGGCGTTATTCCGGTTTTTCCACACCAGTGTTTTTGTGATATCCAGAGTGTCACCAGTGTATGCCATTTTCAGGGACAGTACCGTTTTTTGATGATCAGCGTCGATCTTTTCCGCGAAAGCGTTTTCAACGGAGATAATCGTTTTTCCCGCGAAGCCGTTTTTTATCAGCTCGGCGCTCCATTCCGAATATCCCCCGCCGGGGTATTTGAAATCGTCACGGCTGTACAGCGACAGCACCCGGGATGTGTCCTGTATGTTAAGTGACCGGACCAACACGGACAGGCTTTCGGCAAAAGCAAAGAGCGGCTGTGCCGGGTTGCCGGGGTTAAACTGGCCCGTTTTTTCGAATGCGTTTCCGGTTTCCGCCGGGTAATTTTCCGCAGAGTCCTGCCGCCCGACAACGGTTATGGGCCGGTTTTGCGGCTCTGTTGTGTTGCTGTGTTCACCGATAAACGTGATAAGCTCCGATTCGTTGTTGTGCGTCCCTTCCGGTCCTGTTTTTGGAAACAGGAGATACCGGATCGTAATAACGCCAACCAGCAGAGCCAGAAGCAGCCAGAAGAGAGTCTCCCTGAAAAGTATTCTGGTAAGCGCAATACCCATCGAGCTGTAGCGCGACACAAGCATGGGCATGCTCCTGATGCCAGTTTTCATCCTTTTTTCAACCGTCAGACCGAATTCGCGCACGCTGAATTTTTTCTTCGGTTCCTTATCATAATCGTAGGAGTATTTATAAGCGTAATAGCCGTAATACCCGTAATAGTACGGATAATAACCACGGGACTGTGAAATGCCGTTGTAGATACCGCCGCCAAGTTTGGCGCCGATCCGCACCAGTTGATTTTTAGCCTGCCGGGCGGCTTTCATCGGGGTCCAGAGGGCGCGGAACACCATTATACAGCAGTCCATGTGGGGCGCCATAGTCATGGAGTCGCTCACCGGTATCAGTGCGGGCGAGTCGCAGATGATGATATCAACGCGGTTTTTCAGCTCATTGATTAAATGGTGGAATCGGGGTATTCCCAGAAGCTCCGATGGATTATCCGGCCGCTCGCCGGAGGTGATTGCAAAGAGGTTTTCGTGGACTGTTGTTTTTACAATTGCATCCAGCGTCGTATCCGGGTTGGCAAGATAATCGGAAAGACCGTTTTTTTTGGGTACGTTTAAAAGGTGGTGAATCTGGGAGCGCCGCAGATCGCAATCGATGATCATGACTTTTTTCCCGTCCATGGCGAAGGTAATTCCAAGATTGACGGCAAGCGTTGTTTTTCCCTCTCCCTTGACCGCGCTGCACATCATGAATGATTTGGCGTTGTGCTGCGAAGCGATATGTTTGATGTTCGCCCGGAGCGCCCTAAAAGGCTCCAGAACGGATTTGGTCAGGTTTTCATCCTTGACAATAGCATTTTCAGCTTCTATCAAAGGTACAATGCCGATCAGGGGCAGGTCAAGGTTCCGCTCGACATCGGAGGGATCTTTCAATGACTGGTCGAGGTATTCAAGGAGAAAGGCGAGCGCAATGCCGATAATCAGGCCGATGAGCATCCCGACAAAGATGCTTGAGGCTTTTTTGCCGGAAAAGGCCACCATCGGCAACTTTGCCAGTTCGAGAATTTTTATATCCGACTCTTTCGCATCCCGTTTTATTTTCGTCTCCTCCAGTTTCATCTTGAGCATTTTGAGCGTTTTAAGAAGGGACTCGGTTTCTCTTTCCAGGAACGCGTATTCCTGTTCCAGAAGAGGGAGTTTTTTCATTTCAACAGTAAGTTTCTCGATAATCTGTTCCTGAGCGATACGCTTTGTCTCGAGGGCGGATATCTCGACGGTCTGGTTGACATAGGTGTGCAGGAGCGATTCGCGGATAGGATTTTTGATCAATGTCTGGCTTACCGCCTTGCTGGTGACCTCCTTTTTAATCTCATTCTGCATTACCTGTTTGAGATTTTCAATCTGCTGAGTGATCTGTTTTATTTTAAAATGGTCGGGGCTGTATTCTCCGGAGAGCGTGTTCAGCTCCAGCTCCAGCTCTCCGATTCGCTGGTTCGTGGGGTTCTGATAGGTCATTGATTGAACGATGTTGATTTCCTGCTGGCTTATCTGGGCTTTGAGCGTGGTCAGCCGTTCTTTGCTTTCCAGAAGGTCGAGCTGGGTTTGCTGAAGAGCCAGTTCCATCGTCGAGAGCTTGGTCGTCTGGAGATTCGTCTCTTTCGAGAGTTCGACCATCGTGTTGTTTTCCTTGAACCTGCGCAGGTCGTTCTCTTTGAAGGTAAGCTCATTCTGCACTTTATCGATTTGCGTCTTCAATTTGACGATCAGCCGCGTGTCTTCCTGGGCATTGACTTCCCGGATGTAGTCGATATACAGTTTACATAACTCATTCAGGACGTCCCGCGCCGTCTCCGCCTCGGTGTATTTGAAGCGGAGCTCGACAATGTCATTTTCTTTTCCTTCGGTTTCGCCCTGGGCTATTCTCAGGCCGCCGGCAATGGCGCCCGCTCTGATAGTATTGCCCAGGCTCTGTGAAACTCTTTCCAGAACGATGTCCGATTTGAGCAGCTCCAGGTGCGTGTTGAAATTTCTTTCCCGGTCCGCGCCAAAACGCCAGCTGCTGGGTTGATCTATAATGTTTTCTTCATAGGGTTTGAAAAGGAGTCTTGCCGTGGCGGTATAATAGCGCGTACTTCGCAGATAAGAGAAGAGGGAGTAGAAGGCCATGACAACGGTTGCCAGCAGTACGATCTCTTTTCTCCGGATAATCACGCTGATATACCGGAAGATATCGAATTCTTCCTCCTCATCGGCGTCGGATGTCTGGGTCATCGGCAGAGATTCGGGTGGTTTTGCCGGAGGGTGAAAGGGGGGTTGGCTGCCGTTGATTTCCGCTTTGATAATGGGCGCCGGCCGGGGTTCTGAATCAGTCTGGCGGCCCGATTCAGGGCCGGCTGCCGGTTTTCCGTTTGCGGCGGCAGGCGCTGTTTTTCCTGTATTCTCTTTGTACGAAGGCTGCAACGGCAGCTCTATACCTGGAAGCCTGGTGCTGGAGACGGGTTCCTCTTTTTTCGGCGTATGAGCGGCGTCTCCGCCATCATCTGAAGACGCAGGGTATTCGTTCATCTTCCGGATGATATCGCCAAGCCTGAATTTTCTTTTGTGTTCATTACTCATAGGCTGTTTTTCTGGAGATCTTCAAGTATCACTTCAATATCCTCACGTGATAATTCATGTGAATCCTGGGCTAGTCCGAAGGTCAGCGCCAGCTTGCACAGCCGGTTGATTTCGCGAGGCACACCGCCCGTTTTCCGGAAAATAAGCTCATGCGCAAGCGATGTAAAAATGGTTCCTTCCTGCAGGCCTGCTACACGGAGCCGGTGCTGTATATAGTTAACCGTGTTGTTGTAATCCAGATTGTTGAGGTGGAATCGGAGAAAAATGCGTTGATCGACCTGTTTCAACAAGCGGATTTTTTCGCGCAGTTCCGGTTGTCCCACAAAGAAGATGGTCATGTAGTTCGTTGTCTCGGAACTTATATTAGTGAGGTTTTTTACCTCCTCGATAACCTGCGGTTCCATAAGCTGCGCTTCGTCGAATAGTAATAATAAATGGCGCTTCTCCTCATAGATCAACAGGTCAAGTTTTTCCTTGAACATGGTCATGAGCATATATTTGTCGTTTCTTCCGGCGAGCTCTTGTTCGCCGCTCATGGCAATTCTCGGGTCCCTGAATGAGATGCGTTTGACGATGTCGAACAGGATGTCGTTAAAGGTGAAGCTGGAATTTTCAAAGGAGAGCACTTCAAAGTTGTGGCGTGACAACGAGTGCTGAAACACATTCCTGGTCAGCGTCTTCCCCGAGCCCACTTCGCCGGTAAGAAGGCCCATGTTCATGTTGCGGTCTTTGACGATATAGAGCATCCGGTCGAGCGCTTCGCGGTGGTCGTCGCTTTCAAAGAAGAAGCGGGTGTCGCACACCTCTTCGAAGGGTTTTTCTCTCAGTTTCCAGTATTCCTCGTAGCTCATGGGCGGTCAGGTTATCCTTTTGTAAGGGTGATTAGGTTTTCTGTTATCGCGTTTAGGCATTCCATGGCCGTTTCAGACGGGTTGCTCATCACCAGGGGCATCATTTCCCGGGTCGAGCGCCTCATCTCCGGCTCATAGGTAAGGTATCCCAGCAAATGAAGGGTTACCTGTAAATATTTTTTGACGATTTCCGAAAATTTTTTTCCGACGCCGATATCCTCCTGGCTTTTAATCATATTCAATATCAGAAACGTTTTCCGTTGCGCCAGCCACTCTTTAATCAGGGTTGCCTCCCGGGGATGCGCAGGGCCGAGGAAGGAGAGCATCTCAGTTATGGTGGCGAAACCGTTTTCTCCGTGTGGATCCGAAAATTTTTTCAGCACGTCCCGCATATCGGTTCTGCCGGGGAACAGGCGAAGAATGCCGCGCAGTATTCCGTTTTTCAGGAAGCCGTAGGCATTTTCAATCGACGCGGGCAGGCAGTCGCAGATTATGACGCCGTTGTTGAAGGCGGCGAAGAAATCGGTAACGTTGGAGCCCGATCCGGCGCCCAGATCGACGAAAATGTAGTCGGCGTCGAGTTTTTTCAAATTATGAATAATCTTCTGTTTCTGGCTGAATTGGGGATTCGCAAGCTCGAGAATATCACTCGCCCCGCTGATGAGCCAGGAGTTGTCGACGGATGTTTTTTCGGTAATCTCCGACAGGCTCCGCGCCCTGCCGGAAAGAAAATCGTTAAGGCTGAATTTCGGGCGCTTGACTCCAAGGAACAGGTGCAGGTTGGCGCCGCCAAGGTCGGCGTCGATAAATCCGACCGAAAAGTCTTTCTGCGCAAGGAGCGCGCCGATATTGGAAGCAAGGGTGCTTTTACCCACCCCGCCCTTGCCGCCGCCAAAAGAGATTATAATTGGAGTTCTCATAGTCAGAAAAATGTGTTACTGCTGTAAAAGAACGCGTCTATTTCCGTGCGGCCAGCGAATTTATATTGAGTATAATCAAAACACCCAGGCTGACGATGCTGAGGATTGTTGAAATCAGGCCCCACGGAATTTCTGCGGATTCAGGCACATACAGAGTGTCTCCGGGGTAGAGCGAATATTTTTCTTTAACGCCGCCGGCGAGCAGCTCCTTTGTCGCAACATCAATAACCGTCCCGTCCGCCCGGATGATTTTCAGAAGTTTTACTTTTCTGTTCCTCAATCCTCCGCACATGGCAAGCGCTTTGAGCACATCAATGGGCTCATAAATCTGGTACTCTCCGCTTCTGTCAACATCGCCGATAACAAAAATTTTGTTGGCGTAATACGCCTCTATCGATACCGACACGACGGGATTGTTGACATACGAGGCCAGTTTGCCCTGCATTATTTTAACCAGCTGGGCGCAGGTCAGGGACGCGACGTCTATTTCGCCAATCACCGGATAGTTGATCCGGCCATCAGGTCTGATTTTATGACGCCCGGAAAATTCCGGGTGTTCGACCACCTGTATTGCTATGACGTCACCGGGCTGCAAAACGTATTCCTGTACTTCTGCGTAGGCAGAGCAGAGAAGCAGCGCCAGTGCCGTGAATAAAAAAGATTTTTTCATGCGTTGCGTATGAGCGCTTTGTCTGAAATTTAAATTGTTGTTATTATTGATTATACAATATTTCTCATAAATGAAAAGATAATTTTTACATAACAGTGAAATAAAATTGTACTATTATTTCCGTTAAATGTAAATGGTTTTAATGTTTAATAAGCAGTGTATGCTCTTGGTTTTTTAGGAGGTTGTATTTTTTTTCCAGTAATTATAGCAAACCTGAATACTAAAATAATGGTGACAGGGTGTAGTATGTTAAATATCGGCATAACTCTTTCAATTATATAGGGGAATCAGCGGCGCACAATATAATGTAGTTTTATGATATCAGGATACTTTTCATAGGTTAAATTATAGTAAACGATTGATTTTAAACTCGCTATCACTACCTGCCGGTCATGCGTAACCGGTGCCAGAGACGTACTGCTGATTTACAACAGCAGGTTTGATGACCAGTGCTGCATCTTTGGCGGAGTTTTTCACGCAATAAAGCTTTTTTTCCCTCGAAGTAGATGATAGACCAGGGAATAGACAGGAACACGAACCATAAACCAGGATCGAGGTTTTCAAGTCGCCATTGCATACCGGGTGATTTTTTTCGGTTTGCCGTATAAACAATATTACAGCCGGTAAACAATAAGGTATATTTTATTTCATTTAAAATACATGACATTGCTGTGGATTTTCATGTGAAAAACCAGCGGGTAAAACTTTTCATTCAGCACTATGGCAGCGTTTAACGATTCAGATATCTATTATATGCAACAGGCTCTGGACCTGGCAGAGCGTGCAAAGGGGAAAACCTTCCCGAATCCTGCGGTTGGAGCGATTGTCGTTTCTTCGGGAAGGATTGCGGGCCGGGGAGCAACGGACAGGTGCGGCGGCGACCATGCAGAAAAGTGCGCTCTATCACAGGCGGGATCGCTCGCCCGCGGCGGGGTCATGTATACGACCCTGGAGCCCTGCTGTCATTTCGGCAGAACCCCGCCCTGCACCAGCGCGATTGTCGATGCGGGGATCGCGCGGGTGTTCGTTGCGGTAAAGGATCCCAACCCCCTGGTGAACGGCAAAGGGATACAACAACTCCGCGCAAGGAAAATAGACGTGTCCGTGGGGCTGTTGAAAGAGAAGGCGGCGGAGCTTTACGAGGATTTTTTCTGGTCGATTACCCGCAGGCTCCCCTGGATCAGCCTCAAACTGGCGTTGACCCTGGACGGCAAAATTGCCGATACACACGGGGATTCGCAGTGGATAACCAACGAAAAAGCGCGTACGGTTGTGCATGATTTACGGAGAAGGCACGCGGCGGTAGCGGTCGGAAGCACGACGTTAAAAAAAGACAACCCCCGGTTAACCGTCCGGCTGGTGAAAGGGGTTTCGCCGGTGCGCATGGTTTTTGCTTCCAATAAAAATATCGGCGGCAATCTCTTGTTCAGAAAAGAGGCAAAGGCGTTACGCAGTATTATTGTTATCAGCGGCGGGAAAAAGCAGAAGCGCATGGTAGAAAAAGACGGCGTCGAGCTCTGGTATACCGGTGCAGATAAAAATCCGGAACATCTCATGTCATTTATGGATATGGCATTTCAGAGTGGGTTGACCAGTATTCTGATTGAAGGGGGGCGGAAGCTTGCCTCCTCTTTTCTCGAAAACAGGTTTGTGAACAGGCTTTATATATTTTATGGTAATAAAATAGTGGGCAAAGGATTGGATTGCCTCGATTTTTCAAAAGGCATGAGCATACAAAAAAGCATACATCTACGTGAGATTAAAACAAATTATTTTGAAGACAATTTTATGGTTACCGGAATTCCGGTATGGGAGTAACACAGCTTCCTCTGGTGCGGAAGTAATCATACCATACGCTTTCGTCCAGGAGTATACCAGCGGTTTGTCAGAGGGATAACAGAGAGATGTTCACCGGCATCATAGAGACTATCGGCACTATCAAGTCCGTAAAACGGGGTAATAAAAGCATAACCATCGGCATACAGCCTGATATGCAGGGGTTTTCCGTTTCAATCGGCGGTTCAGTTGCTGTTGACGGGGTATGTCTTACACTGGAATCCGCAGCGGGTAATGAGCTATTTTTTACCGCAGTATCCGAGACCCTGATGCACACGACGCTGCATCAGACTGGAAGCGCGGACCGTGTAAACCTTGAACGGGCGCTGGTTCTGGGAGAGCGCCTCGAAGGGCATATCGTGCTGGGTCATGTGGACGATATCGGCCGGATTGTCTCCGATGCAAAAACCGGCGACAGCGTCGTCAGAACGGTATGGGTACCCCCTCATATGCGGAAACTCATGGCGCAAAAAGGATCGGTCGCACTGGACGGGATAAGCCTTACTATTGTCGACACCGGCACGGAAACCGTCTCGGTTTCGTTTATTCCGCACACGCTGTTAAAAACGACGATGTCGCTGAAGAGACCCGGCCGGGAGGTAAACATCGAATGTGATATATTCGCCCGCTATATCCGCCGGCAGCTGAGCGCGGATGCGTCATTGCATAATGGCTCTTCCGGCCCGGCGGCGGAGCAACGCGGAATACTTTCGTTATTGGAGGAGAATAACTTTTGAAGACATTGCATGAGATCAACGACGTAATCAACGAATTTAAAAATGGTCGTTTCGTCATTATCGTCGACGACGAAGACCGGGAGAACGAGGGAGACCTTGCCTTTGCCGCGCAGGCGAGCACCGCGGAAAAGGTGAATTTCATGGCGCGGTACGGCAGGGGGCTCATCTGCATTTCCATGGAGGGGAGACGGCTCGATGAGCTGGGATTGCATCCCATGGTTTCCGATAATACCTCGCGGTACGAGACGGCGTTCACCGTCTCCGTCGAGGCGCGGGAGGGAACAACCACCGGGATCTCGGCGGCGGACAGAAACGCAACTATACGCAGACTGATCGACCCTAAAAGCAAACCCGGTGATTTTGTAAAACCGGGGCACATGTTTCCCATACGGGCGCGTGAGGGCGGCGTTCTGGTGCGCAGCGGCCAGACGGAAGCGTCCGTTGATCTGGCCAAACTGGCCGGACTCTATCCGGCCGGAGTTATCTGCGAAATCATGAACGAAGACGGCACTATGGCGCGGATGCCGCAGCTTAAGAAATTTTCGAAAAAGCATGGAATAAAAATCATTTCGGTTGCGGATATTATTCAATACCGGAAAGCCCACGAGCGTCTTGTCAAGTGCCGTACCGCGGTGCAGCTTCCGACCGAATACGGCGAATTCCTGCTGAAAACCTATGAAGACGATATCTCAAAAACAGTGCATATCGTTCTGCAGCGGGGAGAGATCGATCCGCACGAGCCGGTGCTGGTGAGGGTCCATTCGGAATGTTTCACCGGCGACGTGCTGGGTTCGAAACGGTGCGATTGCGGGGAGCAGCTCAGCCAGGCCATGAAGGAGATCGCAAAAAAAAGCGGCGTGATTCTCTATCTTCGCCAGGAAGGCAGAGGCATAGGGCTGGTGAACAAGATGCGCGCCTATGAGCTTCAGGATCAGGGCCTGGATACCGTTGAGGCAAATATTAAATTAGGATTTGCACCCGATTTACGAGACTACGGTATCGGCGCTCAGATACTTGCCGATCTGGGAGTAAAGAAGATTCGCCTCATGACCAACAATCCGAGGAAGGTCGTTGGCCTTGAAGGGTACGGCATCGAGATCGTAGAGCGCGTTCCCATTCAAATTTGTCCCAACAAAGATAATCTGAAATATCTGAAAACAAAAAAAACAAAACTTGGACACCTTCTTGAAGGAGGATATTTATGTCAACCATAATCGAGGGAGTGCTTGATGGGTCGAAAAAGCGCTTTGCTCTTGTCGTAAGCAGATTCAACGAACTGATAGGCAGGAAACTGCTGGAGGGCGCGATTGATTGCCTCATCCGCCACAAGGTATCGCAGGAGGATCTGACCATCGTCTGGGTGCCCGGCTCGTTCGAGATTCCGCTTGTGGCGCTCAAACTGGCGCAGTCGAACAATTATGACGCGGTCATCTGCCTTGGTGCGGTCATCCGTGGAAACACGGCTCATTTTGATTATGTGGCCGCCGAGGTTTCCAAGGGCGTCGCCAGCGTTGCGCTTGAAACCGGCAAACCGGTGATTTTCGGCGTATTAACCACCGAAACCATCGAGCAGGCTATAGAAAGAGCAGGAACAAAGTCCGGCAATAAAGGATTTGACGCCGCGCTCTCCGCAATAGAGATGGTTGACCTTCTTTCGAAAGTATAAGTATCAGACTGCTATGACAAAAAATAAAAGAAAGGCGCGGGTGCTTGCCCTCCAGGCCATGTATGCGTATGATTTGAGGCAGGGCGATGATATCTTCGTGCTGTTTGATGATATTGCCGCAGCGAACAGTGCGAATACCGAGACAGACGGATATGCCAGGTCGCTGGTGGCAAAAGCCAGGGAACACGGTACAAAGATAGATTCGATTTTACAGGAGCATGCGGCAAACTGGAATATCAAGCGGATGTCTGCCGTGGACAGGAATGTGTTGCGGCTGGCAATAACGGAGCTTCTGTATATGGAAGATATTCCGTTTAAGGTGGTAATTGACGAAGCTGTGGAGATAGCGAAAAAATACGGAACAAACGATTCGGGAAAATTTGTCAACGGTATCATAGATGCAATTTATAAAAAAAGCATAAAAAAAGGATAAACTCATGGAACAAACGGTCAATGTTGATCACGTGCACAAAAAGTATAACAGGTTGTTCGGCGCTTTTGTTTTTCTGTTCAGTCTTGGAATATTTGTATATACGACGGCTCCCACGGTTCAATTCTGGGATTGCGGAGAATACATTGCCGCCGGGCATTCGCTGGCTATCCCGCACCCTCCGGGAAACCCGCTTTTCATGATGCTCTGCCGTCTTGCTTCGATGGCGCTGTTTTTCTTGAAGGATATCGGCTACCGCATCACCTTGCTCGCCACTGCGTGCAGCGCAGTTGTCGCATTGATCAGTTACCTGACCGGTGTGCGCGTCATGATTGCACTGTTTGGAGTTCCCGATGTCACCTGGAAGCGGATCGTCGTATACCTGTCGGGTATTGTGGGCGCGTTTTTCAGCGTGTTCAACTATACCTTCTGGTTCAGCGCGGTTGAAGCCTCGGAATGCAACCCCTCCATGGTCATACAGGTGTTATGCGCCTGGCTGGTGCTGATATGGTATCAAAGCAAGGATGAGCACCGCGACCGGTGGCTCATATTGATTTCCTACCTTGCCTATCTGGGTATCTGCATACACATGACCGGCTTTATGGCCATAATACCGGCCTTTCTCTTTATTGTTCTCGTTGATGAGGAGAAAAGAAAAGACTGGCGTTTCTGGGCTCTTGGATTCGTCATGGGAGCGGTTATTTATAGCGTCGCTTCATTTTTATGGCTCGGTCCCCTGGCGGTGCTGCTCACGTTCGCTTTTTCATACATCGATAAGGCGTCCAGTAAAAAATGGCGGCTCTATTTCTGGATCGCCTTATTTGCTCTGATAGGGTATTCCGCCCATACGTATATCCCGATTCGCTCTACGGCTCAGCCTCTGGTAGATGAAAACCACCCGGTTATTGAGTTTGATAAGTCGACCGGCAAGCTTAAGGCGGACGCTTTTATGGATTTCCTCTTACGAAAACAGTATGGCCAGGAATCAATGGTCACCCGCTCTTTCTGGCGGCTTGGCGCGTGGAATAAACAGTTCGGGTTCGACGGCCACATGGGATACGGCGGCTTCCACCTGACCCAGTTTTTCCATTTCGGCCGTTCGATATTTACCGACCGCGAAAATTCACCCGTGGTAAATTATGGATTCGGCGGCGGCCTGATACGAATTTTCATATATCTTATCCCTACCTTTTTAATGCTGTTTGGCTGGTACTACGTGTATAAAAGGAACAGGAACATCGCAGGACTCCTGATAACGCTGTTCCTTATCGGCTCGATATTCCTGGTTATTTACATGAATTTCGCCGACGGCACGCGTCCCATGAAAAGGGATTACCAGATGTGGGTCAAGAGCGGCCGGCAGGGGCAGATGCCGCTGCAGCACCGGGAGGTCAGGGAACGTGATTATTTCTTCACGTCGGGTTTCATGTTTTTCGGCCTCTGGATGGGCATTGCAGCCGGCTGCGTGCTGCACGCGATGTATTCAAACAAAAACCGGCTCCTGCGGACGCAGCTTGCGCCCATATTGACCGTGCTGTTTGCCGTGTCGCCCGCGCTCCCCATTACCCAGAACCTGCCTCAGAATAACCGCTGCAGGGACTACATCCCGTTCGACTATGCCTATAACCTGCTGATGTCGTGCGACCAAGACGGGGTGTTGTTTACCAACGGGGACAACGACACGTTCCCCCTCTGGGCTTTGCAAGAAGCCTACGGCATCAGGAAGGACGTGCGAATCGTAAACTTGAGCCTGCTGAACACCACCTGGTACGTCAAACAGCTGAAAATACTCGAGCCGAAGGTGCCGATATCCTATACCATCAACGAGATCGATACCAAGCTGGATCACCGGTATAATCCCCTCGAAAAAGCGATCAACTGGAAAATGCCCAATGCCGGCATCGTGGTGACGCTTCCGGGCAGGGATACCAAGCATGCGTTGCGGGTTCAGGATCAGATGGTCATCAATATCGTTGATTCGAATAAATGGAAGAAGCCGATCTATTTCGCCGTCACGGTCGCCGGCGAAAACCTCATGGGGCTTGAGCCGTATCTTCAGATGCAGGGTCTTGTGTACCGTGTCCTGCCCGGAATGGTACAGCGCGAAGAGCAGTTTGATTATGACAAAACGCTCTTCCTTATCGAGAAAGTGTATAAATTCCGCACCTCAGGCGAAGGATTCGGGCCCATGAGCGAGACCAGCGAAAAGCTCATGTCCAACTATGCGGCGTGTTTTATCCAGCTGGTCATCACGCTCAGGCAGCCCCTTGCTGCAATGAAAGGGGAGATCGATGCGCTCCAGGCGTCCCTGACCGACTCGCTCGCCAGGACGGACACAACCGCCTACGATGAAAAGAAAAAAGAGGTCGAGACGAAGAAAACCGGGTATAACCGTATGGTCGATCTGTGCGTGAACAAGCTTGATCAATGCATTGCGATAATGCCCTGGGACTGGCGACCGCGCCTGCTCCAGCAGGAAGTTCTGCTGGGCAGCGAGCGTTTCGATCAGGCCATGGGAAAAATCGACATCGCGCTGAAAATAGAGCCTGCCAATCAGGAGTATCTCAAGGTAAAAGCGCGGCTGCTCGAGCTCAAGGGCGACAAAGCGCAGGCCATCGATATTCTAAAAGGCCTCGCAGCCGACGAATCCGATCCGTGGCAGTCATACGGCATGATCTGCAAAAACTACGAAGACCTCGGCCAGTATGACAGCGCCATCGAGGTTATGAAACAGTTCCAGCTCGAACACCCCGGAGACCGGCGCGCAGCTTACATGATTAACCGGCTGGAACAACTGAAACAGCAGTCGGAGAAAAAAGAGACCGATACTGCCGGGAAGATACAGGCTGAAAAAACGGCGGGAGCCAAAGGATAAATTCAAAGAGTATACCAAAAAATGATTGATCAAACAGCCCTTTGTCCGGTATTCAGGATGAAGGGCTCTTTTTTTTGTGCGTCCGGCGGAAAGAAGTGCTGGCCGGAAAGCTTACGCCATGCCGTTCGATCCGCTCTTTTTGAGGCACGACAGTTTTTCGAACTCTTCAAGCAACAGGGAAGGCGCATAGCCCATTTTAAATGCTTTGGCGCTGTTCAACGACACATCCGGCGGGCGGGGGGCGGGCGCCGGGAGATCCTTCTGTGAGAGCGGTTTGATGAGCGATTTGTCAAAGCCGCAGTATCCGGCAACCTTGATCCCGAACTCATACCGTGCAATGCGTTCTCTGCCGCCAAGGTGTATGATACCGCTGAATGAGTCTGTGACCAGCAGCAACCCGGCTGCGGCCGTTTGCGCGCTTACCGGCGTGCGGTATTCGTCGACAAAAAGGTAGACAGGATTGCGCCGTTGCAGGTTTTGGAGTATGGACTGGAGAAAACCGCCCGAGCCTGGGGATGGGTCGCCGAACATAAGCGGCATACGGCAGATCGCCGGCCCGGGGTGGCATTTGTTGATTTCCAGCTCTGCGATTGCCTTCTGCTCTCCGTAGATATTAACCGGCGAGACCGGGTCCTTTTCTGAATAGGGCGCGTGCTTGCCATCGAACACCAGATCGGTTGAGGTGAAGACGAAGGGTATGGCGCGGTCGGCGCATAATCCCGCCAGTGCGATTGTTGCGCGGACATTGATATTATATGCCTCCTGAGGCGACGACTGGCATACGTTGGGCTGTGACTGCGCAGCGGTATGGATCACCGCGTCCGGCTGTACCTGCTTGAAGAGTTTTTTTACCTGGCTGTAGACCGTGAGGTTAACCGGCAGTACCGTGCACCCGGGTACATCGGCAGCATGAGAAAAAGCAGTGCAATACACATCCCAGCTATTTTTTGCAATCGTACAGAGGTTGAAGCCTAAAAAACCGCTTCCGCCGGTGATGAGAAGTTTTTTCATAGCATCGTGGTATCTCGTGGTTGTTACGGGACTATACTAATATGTAATAATATAACCAGCTCAAAGCAGCGCCGGACAGAAATACCGTCAGCGCAGGGCGCCAGATATACGGATATGCCTTGAACAGGCTTATCTTAAAATACTCCGCGGTAACAACGAAACAGACGTGTATGGGTGAAACAATCATGCCGGTGTAGCCGGAAACATAGGCTAGTACCGTCGCGGACGCGATGATGTTAAAAGCCGGATCAGCGCCCAGAAGTGCGAATATCAGGGGAAAGCTGGCGCCGACAAAGGCGAAAGCAACACCCGTAACAAGACCTGCGATGAAGGGGACCAGAATAACCACCACGAAGACGGGGATTCGCAGGTGTATCATTTCGTCGCGCATCAGAGAGACCAGTGTCGCTCCTGAATCGTTTGCCGGTGCGGTAATAGCAAAGGAAAAACTCTGTATGGCAATAACGACAAGAAGCAGCAGAAAAGTCTTGATCGTTGCCTGCGATCTGGCTGCCTGTGCGACGCTGCGCGGTGTTTTTATAACGATTATTCCCAGCGAGAGGATAAGGCCGATCAGCAACGCCCCCAGGTTGGCGTGAATTTTTTGCATGTCGAATTTTTGCAGAACAATGGAGCCGCACAGGGCAACGGCTATAAGCAGTGCGATGGGAAAAAGGGCCGCGGAAATTTCACCGGATCTCTTCTGCTGAGATGCTGCAGCACGGGGAGCGGCTGTTTTTCGCAACATGAAAAAATAACCGCCGGCAACGGAAATTGCCGTCAGGGGTACAAGCAGAGCCATAAACGTCGCATAGGATAATTTCGAATAGTGAATCGCGAATATGACGCCGGGGTAGAGGGGCCACCAGAATTCCCAGATATGGCGGAACCAGTAATTAATCGCGGTTTTATGCGCAGGCTCAAGTCTCTGCTCTGCGTCGATGGAATTCACGAACGGAGCGGAAAACAGGGCGCCGCCCGGCATGGGCAGCAATCCGACAAGAGCGGGTAGTCCCATCAGAAGGAGGTTGTGGTCGGCAAGCCATTGCTTTAAACCCGCGATCGTCCCCTCCATTCTTCCGCTCTTTTGTAATGATTCGGTGAAGCAGAGAATCAGTAAAAGCACGATAATAAGAAGCCAGTTTTCCGCTTTAGCAAATCCTGCCGCCTGAAAGAGCAGGCTTTTCATGGGAGAGCTGCCGGATAGCGTGAGCATCGCCGATGCTATCAGAATGGAAACGCCCAGAGCCATGCCGAGCCGGTAGAGAATTAAAATCGAAAAAAACGCAATGAAGGTTTTTACGAGTGCGGGAAGGTTGATTATAAATTCGGGCATGAAGTATACCATGATCTCCCGGTGTATTATTGGTCTCTCAATCCGACAGGTCTGGCAAGTATTTCAGACCATATAACTGCCTTCTGAAGCTTACTTTGGGGGATGATGGATTTAGTGTGTGCGTTTTCCCGTATGCTGAGCCCCTTTTTTTTCGGTGATTTTTCTTCCGGGGGTATTGGTTGTAAGGGTGCGGCTTTTGGTGCGGCGGCTTTCTTTGCATCGCTTTTTGCCGGCGCTTCCGTTTTTTTTGCAACTGGTTTAAGCGAAGCAGGGAGTTCTTCACCTTTTTTCAGCTCAAGCTCTTCAAACAGTTTATTGAGAGAGTCCTGCAGCTTGCCTGTAAGAGGCCCTTTAAAAAAAGATTTTGATTCTTTTTTCTGCTTTTCCGCACGTTCCGGTTTTTTATTCTTTTTACCGATGGTTGTCAGGATCCACCAGAGAATAAGAAAAAAAAGAGGAATGAGTTTTGGCAGGGAATCAAAGTCCATACAGTTCCTTGATAAATTACGCTATGAATAAGAGATCGTATACATTTCCAACTTTACCTGTATCCGGGCTAACCGATACGGAATCGGTATGTATTTGATTATGACTTTTTACTCTCGTCTCCCTCCGGTTTACCGCCTATGGAGTTGCGCATCTGCGTGTCTGCCATGATGTTTTTCATTTTGTAATAATCCATTATTCCAATATTGCCTTTTCTGAATGCTTCCGCCATGGCAAGCGGTATCTGGGCTTCCGCTTCAACAACACGGGCGCGCATCTCCTGTGTTTTTGCGATCATTTCCTGCTCGGTGGCAATAGCCATTGCACGGCGCTCTTCCGCCTTTGCCTGAGCGATTTTTTTATCCGCTTCCGCACGGTCGGTCTCCAGTATTGCGCCGATATTGGTACCGACGTCAACGTCGGCGATATCGATGGACAGAATCTCAAATGCGGTTCCGGCATCTAATCCTTTTGCAAGCACGCGTTTTGATATAATGTCGGGATTTTCGAGTACTTCCTTATGCGAGAGAGCAGAACCGATGGTCGTCACAATACCTTCACCCACCCGTGCCAGAACTGTCTCCTGCCCGGCGCCGCCCACAAGCCGGTCGATATTGGTGCGAACGGTGATACGCGTAATGGCGGTAAGCTGGATGCCGTCCTTGGCCATGGCAGTCACCTTCGGCGTCTCGATGACTTTCGGATTGACGCTCATCTGAACCGCCTCAAGCACATTGCGTCCCGCAAGATCAATGGCTGCGGCACGCTTGAAAATAAGCGGGATGTTGGCTTTATCCGCGGCAATCAGCGCCTGAACAACGCGCATGAGGTTGCCGCCGGCAAGATAGTGGGATTCCAGCTCGTCGCTGCTGATCTCGAGCCCCGCTTTTTTTGCCATTATCCTTCCCTCGACCACCAGCTTGGGAGGTACTTTACGGAAACGCATGAAAACAATATTAAGCAGGCCGACTTTCGCGCCGGAGACCAACGACTGAAACCATAAGGAAAGCGAGGAAAGCGCAACGCCCAGAAAAATCAGTAACGCAATTGCTAAAATTATCATTAAAACAATCATCCAGTTGCCCATACATTCTCCTTAATTTGAATTGTAAAACTATTTTTTTTCCGTTTGTTTCACGACAATCCGGTTGCCGTCTACCGACATAACAATCACCGGTGTGTTTTTAGCGATATAGTCTCCGGCCGAAACAACGTCAAACCGTTTATCCTCAAAAAGGGCCTTTCCTGCCGGGCGGAGATCGCTGGTGACAATCCCTGTTTTGCCGATAAGGCTCTGAAGGATTGAGTCCTGCGACGTGACGCCGTCTCCTTTCGAAAGCGACTTGTTCAGGGCGGCCGGTGATTGCGCGATCATTTTGATCCCGATGATGACCAGAATCGGAATCATGATCAGATCGACGACAAGAAATATAAACCCTGCCTGTGCCGATATGTGTTTGAAGACGATAAAAAGTGAGTACCCGAAAACGCAGCAGGCGGCGACCGTTAAAAGTCCTGCTGAAGGAAGCAGAAATTCTGCGATAATGATTATAACGCCAAGTATCTGCAGAATTAAGGGTATTGTTATGGAACTATACATTGTTGGATCTCCTGGTAACGACAATACGGTTTCCGCTGACCTCGGTGACAATGACCGGTTCGTCTTTTTCAATATATTCGCCGTCCGCAACCGCGTCGTAGACGTGTGCGCCGATCATGATGCTGCCCGCCGGGCGGAGCGTTTTTGTCGCGATACCCGTTTCTCCCGCCGAAACAGGAAACGATGCTTGCGGCGAAGCATGCGCTTCTTCCAGTGTTGCGGAAAGATATGGCCCGGCGACAACCCTGGACAGCTTCGGAAAAACATACCGGAAAAAAAGGATGATCAGCGCGACGGAGCCGGAAAGGCTGAACAGCATTTTTATAATATTTTTTTCCAGCAGAATTTTCTGCCACGGCATATCAGGTTTGGGAATTACAAATCCCTGAAGAGAGAGTATCATGCCTGCGGCCATGAACAGTATTCCCAGAATACCGACAATGCCAAAACCCGGGATTACAAAGAGCTCGATCCCAAGAAGTACGACGCCGATAAGGATAAGCAGTATTTCCGTGTAGTCCGCAAGGCCGACCATGTATTGCCCCGCAAATACCAGACCGATGCAGATAATACCGATAATGCCGGGGGCTCCGAAACCGGGGGTGCGCATCTCGGTGTAGAGCGCGGCAAAACCGATCATCAGAAGTACCGGCGCCAGAAATGTAATCAAACCGACAAATTTTTCCGACCAGTTCCGGTTGATGCGTTCGATGGTGTATTTTTGTATTTTAAGTAAAGCGAGGATTTCTTCGACGTTTTCAACGCTGGCAAACGAGAAGCCGAGCTCCCTGGATTCCTGATCGTCCATGGTTAAAAGCTCGCCGGGCTGCACGATTACTTTTTTTGACTTGATTCTCTTTTTTATTGAAGCAGAAAGCTCGTCCAATCCGATGGAATCGACATAAAAGACGGAATCCGCAAGTTCAATTTTCATCACGGTCATGTTTGAGCTCACCATGGATTCCGCAAGTATTGCAGGATAGTTGTTACGCCTGGCAAGCGCGCGGAATTTCGCCCGCAGGGGCGACTGGAATTTTTCCCCCAGCATGGTCGGCCCCTCGTTGGTATATGAAATGGGCGCGCAGTCTCCGATGGTTGTGTTGTGTTTCATGGCAAGCCGGCCGCATGACAGCGCAATAAGCGCTCCGGCCGATATCGCCTTTTTTGTTATAAAAGCGACGGCGTTTCCTTTCGGCACGTTGAGAAGCGTGTCCACAATCTGCAGCGCGGCATCGACCCGGCCGCCAAACGTATCCATCTCCAGAATAAAAAGCACGTCCTTCTCCGCTGTATACGAGCGAAGCGCGCGTCCGATATATGCCGCCATTGCCGGATCAACGTCACCCGAAACCGGGATAACAATGACTCTGTACGCCGCCGCGCTGCTGCTGTCGGCCGCAGCCGCACAAAGCAGAGAGCAGAAGAGCAGGATAAGGGAGGCTGTATTACGCATGTTCGTCATAGAGTTATTGTACGCTTTGAATGTATCCTCGTGGTAGTGTATAAAATGGTATTTTTTCGGGCGATTTGCCAGAAATAATTAATAATGACATGCTAATGACAGCGACCGATGGAAATATCCCGGATATTTAAAGCAAGCGAATAATTTTTTTTCAGAAGGTTACATAATACATGTATACCATTTTACCGAAATATATTTATTTTATATTCCATGGATACTTTTCACACGACCATAAGTTATCCCAATGTTCTTGCTATGGTGCTGGCTGGCGGGGAAGGGTCACGGCTCTATCCGCTGACTATGGAGCGTGCCAAGCCTGCGGTGCAGATCGGGGGCAAGTACCGGATCATTGATTTTGTGCTCAGCAACCTGGTGAATTCGGGAATATTCAAGATCAAGGTGCTGACCCAGTTCAAGGCGGACTCCCTTATAAATCATCTGTCGATGGGCTGGGGCCTGAGCAGGGTGCTGGGTCATTATGTCGACCCGGTTCCCGCGCAGATGAGAACCGGCAAGCGCTGGTATGAGGGGACCGCAGACGCCATTTTCCAGAACATCAACCTTATCGAGGATGAAAAGCCCCAGTACATCGCAGTGTTCGGCGGCGACCATATTTATAAAATGGACATTTCCAAAATGATCGCCTTTCATCGCAGCACCGGCGCGGTGGCGACCGTTTCCGCAATACCCAAGCCTGTTCAGGAATCCGCGTCGCAATTCGGCGTCATAACGGCGGACAGCAGCGGGCGCATGACGGGGTTTGAGGAAAAGCCACAGCAACCGAACCCGATCCCCGGCAGGCCGGGTATGGCGCTTGCTTCAATGGGCAACTATATCTTTGACCGGGAAGTTCTGGTTCAGGAGCTGTATAAGGACACAGAGAACAAGAATTCGTCCCACGACTTCGGCAAGGATATAATCCCGGGCCTGTATCCGAACTACCCGGTGTATGTGTATGACTTCTCGCAGGACAAGGTTCCCGGAGAAAGCGCTATACAGGCTCCCTACTGGGAGGATGTCGGAACGCTTGATGCGTATTATAACGCCAACATGGGATTGCGGGACGTTGTACCGCGGGTTAACCTGTATAACGATCAGTGGCCCATCAGGACTGCGCCCGGGCAGACCGCCCCGGTAAAATTCGTGTTTGCCGGCGAAGGGGAAGATAAGAGAAAAGGCGTCGCGATCGATTCAATTATTTCCGGAGGATGCATTATCAGCGGCGGGTCCGTCGTCAGATCGGTTCTTTCCCGCGGGGTGAGGGTGCACAGTTTCGCAGCCGTCGAAGATTCCATAATATTTCCCAACGTCGAGATCGGTTCGAAAGCCTGCGTCAAAAAGGCTATTATAGATAAAAATGTACGGATCGCCACCGGCGATAAAATCGGTTTTGATCTTGAGGCGGATAAAAAACGGTTTTTTGTTACCGAGTCGGGAATCGTGGTGATAAGTTCGCCGTCACGGGAGTATTCTCATCATTATTAAATGCTGCTTTTAGGGGCTGGTATTCAAACCGGGAGAACTGTTTTTTTCCCGTCCGGGCCGGGTTGGAAATGCAGGAAAAGGGATATTGTTGCGAATCGTATTGTTTCTTTCCGGTTAAAATAGGTAAATTAGTAAGGGGGCGGCATTTTTGTACATCACTGCCTTGAAAAAAAAGGTATTCAACGGTACTATGTAAATGATGTGATTAACAGTCAACCGTCTTAAGCGGTTGAACGGGACGTTTTGTCATCGTATAGCAAGAAATGGTTTATGCAGAGCAAATCAGAAGAACTCTATTTCCGGGACATCAACAAGTATAAAGTCCTCACGGATGATGAAGAACGTCATCTTGTAAAGGCCGTGCAGAAGGGCAATGTCCGGGCCGCGAACAAGCTGGTCAACTGCAACCTCCGGTTTGTCGTCAGTGTCGCCCGCCGCTACCGGGGAAGGGGATTGAGTTATCTGGAGCTTATCAATGAAGGGAATATCGGCCTGCTGAAAGCCGCCAAACGCTTTGATGTGAAAAAGCAGGTGAAATTCATATCCTATGCCGTGTGGTGGATCCGCCAGTCCATTCAGAAGGCCATTTTCGAGCAGGCGGGCACCGTCAGGATCCCGCTGAACAAAATAGCTCTTGTCAATAAATTCAAAAAAGCCCTTGAGTCCAACAAGGGCGACTACAACAAAACGATCATGATAGAGGGGTTCAAGGAGTACGAGCAGGAGATCGTGGAGGTGATGGATAAAACCCACGGCATTTCGCTGGACACCCCGATTTCCGGCGACAGTAATAACGAAGATACCGTCAAGACGCTGCAGGATGTTCTGGGAGAGAAGCCCAACCAGGACGAGGAGAGCGAGCGGCATGAGCTGATCAAGATGCTCGAGAACGTCATGCAGAACATCACCAGCAGGGAAGAGCGGATCCTCCGCATGTATTTCGGGCTCAATTTTTCCCGCCAGTTTACCCTCGAAGAGATAGGCAACGAACTGAATTTGACCCGCGAACGCGTCCGCCTCATACGCGACCGGTCGCTGCGCAAGCTGTTTAAAAACAAGATATCACGCGAGAAGCTGTTTCCGTTTATGGATCAGCATGATGCGTGGAAGAAGGGTTGATACTATTGACGGCTTGTGTACTGTTGATATGAGAACAGCTGCTGCAATTGGCTCTCAATGAGTTTGTAAGGCCTCTGCGATAAGACGGGACAGTTCTTCGATCATATACAGCGGCAAAGATAAAAACCGGAATTCCACCCGGATTGTGCCGGATCCACCCTTGATTTCATGCCCGATATCCTGCTGTGACGGTTGATGTTGATCGAACCTGACACAGAGACGGCTTTTTTTCTGGGCCACGAACTGAAGGAGAGATTTGAGGCTTCCGCTCAATCCCGCTTTTACCTCGATGGGGATGATGGTTTCCCCGAAAGTGACAATGAAATCGACCTCTGCACCGCTTGCCCGCTCTTCACGCACCCAGTAGTAAGCGGCCGGCCGTTTTCCGCTGCCGTTGAAATAGAGCAGGTGCTGACCGATGAATTGTTCGGCCATGCTCCCCTCGTTTATAAACTGTCTGGTTACCAGTTTTTCAGGCGACAGATCGTGAGTGCCGCGGATACTGTTCATCAGTCCGATATCCAGAAAAAGAGGTTTGAATTTATTGATATCTGCCCCTGCAGAAAGAGGAATTCCGGAACATGAAGTGTGGGCTACCGGATTGAATATTCCTGCGCGCATCAGCAGTTCCGCAGAGCGGCGCATGGAAAGTGATTTTTCCAGCGGATCGATGTTTGACGGTTTAAATTTTCTCCCCACGCCAGACGGAATGTAATCGAATATCTTCTGGAGCCGGATCAGATCTTCATGCCGGGCGTATTTTGAAAAGTCTTCGCGATAGGTGTCCATAATTGAGTCGTGAATCTTGAAGACTTCCGGGAAACCACCCCCTGCCGAATACACTTTTACCGCCTCGGGCATGCCTCCCACAAGAAGATATTCTCGTAGGCGTCCCAAAAGTTTGTTATGGGCGGATTCTATTGGCTGGACGTTTAAATGGCTGTTTCGTAGGTACTCGATAAGCTGATCTTCGCCGTTTGCACGCAGAAATTCCGTGAATGCAAGCGGCCCAAGGTAGAGGTATTCAATGCGTCCTACAGGCATAGAAAAATTTGCGTCAGCGAGTGCGAATTCCAGCAGCGAACCTGCGGCAATCACCGGCAGATTCGGGCATTCCTCGAAGAAATATCTGAGCGCCGGTATAGCTGATGGTACTGCCTGGATTTCATCCAGAAAGAGGATACCTTTTTCACCTGATATCTGGCCTTGGCCTGCGACGATTTCAAGTTCACGGACGATTTCTGTGATGTTGAGTCGACGAAATACTGCATCGAGTTTTAAATTTTTTTCAAGATTTATCTCATATAGTGTTCGATTGGCCTGTTCGGCGAAGTTTCGGACAAGAGTGGATTTTCCAACCTGCCGGGCACCTCTGATTACCAGCGGTTTCCTGTTTTTTGATTTAAGCCATTCTAATAAGTATTGATCTGCTATTCGTTTCATACTAATAATATACAAAATAGGCGCCTGTTTTGCAACATAATAGTATAAAATAGGCGCCTATTTTAGTGGTGTACCCATTGAAATACACGCAGGTTTATCGATCGTCATCAGTGTGATATAATAGGACGAATCAATATTTTAATTGTGCATGCTTTGATAATCAATACTTTTGACATGAATTTCAGTTTATCATACGCGTCCGCCTCATACGCGACCGGTCGCTGCGCAAGCTGTTCAAAAACAAGTTATCACGGGAGAAGCTGTTTCCGTTTATGGATCAGCATGAGGCGTGGAAGAAGAGTTGATTCAATAATCATAGATTCTCTATTTCTATATCACCATTCACCTTGGACTTTCTACTTTCGAACCGGTTTTGTAAAAATCAGAAACCTGCGTGGTTTTTCCGCTTGAAAAGGATGATGCCATTTTTATCTTATTTTAGGGGGTGGATTTTTGCCATTGAGGAGAAGGGGTGCTATAACAGAAGATGCATGGCCAGCAATTGCAAAGTAGGGTGATGTGCGGTACAACCACTTTGCTAAACCCATCCGCATTTCACCCTGCGACGATTGGTGGCATAACTTTTAATCTTTTTTAGAATATTTTTTTTCTATCTTCCGAGTTAACCCTATTGTAAAAATTATTGTAATAGCTAATAAAAAAAGTAATATAGGCATTATTATTGATTTCTCATCCATATTTTTAGCAACATAATTCTCAACTATTTTAATACTCTTAAAAGTACAATATACAACCACAAAAAATGTCATTATCAACCCGATTAAATGAGGCCCCTTTTGGAAACGACGTTTTGCAAGGAAGTATGTTCCAACATCAATAAAAAGAACCGGGAGAACCATTAGGAGGTATGCGAACAATAAACCTTTAATTATTTCTATCATATTAAAATCCTTTTAATACCCCGCTACCGGTGGAGGAGTTGGCTTGGGTGCTGGTGCGGGAGGCGGATCAGGCTCGGGTACTTGTTGCTGCTGTTCCTGTGGTTCTGTTGGATTGTCGCGATCGGGCTTTTTTTCTTTTTTCTTTTCTCTTTCACTTGTAAACATTTTAAACAATTTATTTAAGGATTGATCTAAAAGCACTCCTCCTCCAGCACTTGTAAAGTCTCTTATAAAGGTTTTCGTACTTAGATTTAATATACCACCACTTTGGATTGCTTTGTCAGTTCCGGCGATTGTTCTCACAGAACCAAAAAGACCACTAAAAAGTTTTTGCAACACACCTGCTGATACTCCTGCAAGCAATCCATTCATTCCTACTGATCCCCAATTAATACTATTAAAATTTTTACCTCCTTCATAATATTGACAAACCGCTTCTATTGACATGGCTGCTATTGAACCCAAAAATGCCCCTACAAATGCATCCGATACATCAATAGATGCTATAGCTCCAGCAAAAATACCAGCAAAACTTGTTGCTATCATTAAGTCGCTTTGAGATACTTTTCCTTTAAGTCTATTATATGTTCCCGCAGAAGCTAATGATGCTGCAATTCCTGCTCCAACTAATCCCCTTCCATCTTTATCAATAGAACTTATTGGATTAAAACCGTTTCCTGCATAAGCATACAGGTCAAAAAACTGCTCATCTGGATCTGGGCTTATCCACCTAGCGATATCGGGGTCATAGAATCGTTTCCCAAAATAATCCAACCCTCGATAAATTCCTCTACTTGACTTATTTTAAATTTCTATATTATTCTCTCTCAAAATCACCAAAAACTCCTCTTCATTCATAACCTTCACCCCCAATTTCTCCGCCTTCGCGAGCTTTGATCCGGCCTCTTTTCCTGCAATCACGGCAAATGTTTTTGCACTGACTGAGGAAGACGTCTTGCCCCCAAGTTGTTCAATATATTCGGCTGCTTTCTCGCGGGTCATGGATTCAAGGGTGCCGGTGAGCACGAATGTTTTGCCTGCAAGCGGTTTTTGAGCGCCGGCCTGATGATCCTGTTTATCGCCGGTGCAATTGACTCCTGCCGCGCGAAGCCTTTTGATAAGACCCCTGTTTTTTCCCTGCTGAAAGTACATGGTGATGCTTGCCGCCATATTCGGGCCGATGGACTCAAGGGTCTGGAATTTTTCCGGCGTCATTTTTTCCAGATCGGAGATGTCATTTACCGATGAGGCGAGTATTTTTGCGGCGGCGGAGCCGATCATACGGATGCCAAGCCCGGTAATCAAACGGTGCAGGGGATTATGTTTCGCTTTTTCGACGGCATTGATACAATTGGCGGCTGATTTTGTGCCCATTCTTTCAAGGTTTTCAAGCGCATCAGCGGTAAGGGTAAAAATGTCGGCCGCGTCGGTAACCAGCTTTTTATCGATAAGCTGTTCGATAAGCGCCGGGCCGAAACCCTCGATATTCATTGCCTCGCGCGAGACGAAATGGGTCAGCGACGCGAATAGCTGGGCCGGGCAGGAGGTGTTGATACAGCGCAGCGCCACCTCGCCTTCCATGCGAACCAGAGGCGAGTCGCAGGAGGGACATGTCGCTGGTGGTGTGAACGATAGCCTCTCCTTTCCGCTGTTCTGGGAGACCACGCGCAGAACCTTCGGTATGATCTCGCCGCTCTTTTCAATTTCCACCGAGTCGCCGATATGAATGTTGAGGCGCGCGATTTCGTCGTAGTTGTGCAGGGTTGCATTTTTTATGGTGGAGCCGCTGAGCAGCACCGGCTTAAGGCGCGCAACAGGGGTGATGACGCCGGTTCTGCCTACCTGCGAGTCAATGGACAGTACTTCGGTTACTGCGGTGTCGGGCTGATATTTATACGCAATAACCCAGCGCGGGCTTTTTGCGGTGTGACCGAGCTCTTTCTGCTGCTGCAGGCTGTTTACCTTGAAAACCACGCCATCAACCGGAAACGGCAGGCTCTTTTTTTTCTCTTCCCACTCTTTGCAGAAACGCATGATCTGTTCGGTACTTCTGAGCACCGGCGAGTGAATGACCGCGGGAATTCCGAGTTCTGAAAGAAATGCAAGATTTTCGCTGTGTTTATGTGCATGAGATGCACAGAGCAGGTAGTGTGCGTTGAAGCTGAGGCGGCGTTGCGCCACTTCTGCAGAGTCAAGCAGCTTGATGGTTCCGGCAGTGGTATTGCGCGGGTTCTGCATCGGCTCCTGGCCGTTTTCAACAAGTTTTTCGTTCAGGGCATTGAACCGGTCAAAGGCCATGAATATCTCGCCGCGGATTTCAAACGGCTCCAGGTAGTCCAGGTGCAGCGGCAGGGATTTTATTGTCCGTACATTTACCGTAACGTCGTCGCCGGTGGCGCCGTCGCCGCGGGTGATCGCCTGTACCAGCTTCCCTTTGTCGTAGCGCACGGCGCAGGCTACGCCGTCGACCTTCAATTCGCCGATGAATTCGATTTCGCCGGTTTCGGCGTTTTTTCTGGTGCGTTCAATCCACTGGCTGAGATCCTCTTCAGAGTAGGTGTTTTCTATGCTCATCATGCGGACGCTGTGTGCAACTTTTTTAAACTCACCGGCAAGATCATTGCCGATGCGCCGGGTTGGAGAGTCGTTGTCCGCAAACTCGGGGTGGGTAGTTTCAAGCGTCGTCAGCTGCCGGTAGAGTTCATCATACTCCTTGTCAGGGATAAGCGAGACGCCTTTGCCGTAGTACGCTGCATCGTATGCTCTGATACGTTCGCGCAGACGGTCTATTGTTTCCTGGATTGAGGGAGGCATAGGTTCTGGTATTCCATCAGTGTAATGAGTCGACTGCAATGGAGGCTGCTCCGATAATACCGGCATCGTTACGCAGTTTTGCCGCTACAACCTTGACCGAGCGCGCGGGAACCACATACGCGCGTTTCAGCATCTCATTTTTTGCCGGCTCCAAAAGCGTCTCTCCGGCGTTGGCTATGCCCCCGCCGATAACGATAATTTCCGGGTTGAGAATGTTTACCAGCGACGCAAGCGCAATACCCAGAAACGTACCGGCCTCATGCAGCACAAGCGTGGCAAGCGCATCTCCCGCTTTTGCCGCCCTGGCGATAGCCTTCGGCGTAATGGCGCCGTTGTCAAGAAACTGGTGAATGGCGCTTTTTGTCTGTTTCTGGATGTAATACGCGTTGAAACGGCTGACGATGCCTTCCCTGCCCACATACCGCTCAATGCATCCGTAGTTGCCGCAGTTGCATAAAAGCCCGTTCGTTTCAATGCTCATGTGCCCTATCTCGCCCGCTGAATAGGTTGATCCGCGATAGAGCCTGCCGTCGATAATAATACCGCCGCCAATGCCGGTTCCCAGGGTCATACCGATGATGTTTTTGTAGCCCTTTGCCGCCCCGTAATAAAATTCTCCAAGAACCATGGCGTTGGCGTCATTATCAATGAAAACCGGAAGGCCGATTGCTTTTTCAAGCGCAGGTCCAAGATAGTAATTATTGAGCATCTGCAGATTCGCGACAAAGGTCAATTGCCCGGTTTCCGGGTTTACGGTTCCCGGAGACCCGACACCGGCGCCTTTGATTTTTTTGAGGGGCAGGGAACTTTCCCTCACCAGTTTAAGGGCACATGCTCCAATATAGGCTGCAAGCGTTTTTGCATCTGCGGAAGCGTCGGTTTCAAACGATTGTTTCGACACAATAACGCCCTTGTCGCTGGTGATGCCTATTTTAAGTGCAGTGCCGCCTAGGTCTATGCCAAGAAAATAATCCATGAGACGTTAGTCCTATTTTGAGTTTTTAACAGAGATTATATCTATAGAAAAACCGCTACATTGGTTCTCTGTAACGGATATTATTAATATACTACAATGACTCATTGCGTACTATTTTTTCATCCGGCACTTTTAAAGGGTTCTCTGAAATGGGTGGCTCTGATAATAATCGCAATGGTTTTACTTTTATTGAATTGCCCCTGCAAATTCAGGAATCCTTGATGCTGCATATAATGGAACATTGATTATAGTACCTGATTGTTTAAATGGTTCTGTTGAGCATTTGATTCCACCGGATACAGCCGGATATGCAAGCAGATATTGATGCATGCTTCTTAAATGGCCTGTTGTGCCTGATTTAACTTCAACAGGAACAGCTTTACTATTTGCTTCGCAAAGGTAATCAACCTCGGCCTGCGAGCTCCTTTGTGTGCGATGCCAATAGAAAAGGCCAGAATCTTCGTAGGCACCCATTCTATGAAGGAGTTCTTGACCGACAAATTGCTCGGCGATAGAACCCCTGTGACGGTCAAGGATATGCACTGGTTTTTGCCAATCTTCAAACTGTACACCCAGTATACGCTGCATGAGTCCCACATCGAGGAAAATACATTTATAATATTTTTCTGATGCTCCTGCAGTTAATGGTATACCTGCCCCGGTAGTATTTTGTACCTTTATAACAACACGTGCCATGATAAGCAGATCAAGAGCACCTTTTATCTGATAGGCTCTGGCATCGGGATCAATTCGGGATAGGACAGTTTTTTCACCTGTCATAAAAGGAATCGCATCAAAAACCTTCTCGACTCTCTCTATTCCGGTTCTGCCGGTATATTTTGAAAAATCAGCGCGATACGTCTGAATTATTGTACGCTGTTCTTCAATTGCTGCAAGGAATGACTTGCCCTCGATAAATGCAGCAATAACCCCAGGCATTCCTCCAATAAAAAGATATTCATGTAACGACTCTAAAGCTTCTTCGTGTATAAGTGAATCAAGAGGATGCTCAGGAGTAGCTGATAGAATAGATGCTTTCAACGCTTCCCTGCCTGTGGCTATGCAATATTCTTCAAAAGTAAATGGCCTTACATATATAAATTCAATACGGCCTACAGGTATGGAGAGATTCCGTAATTCAAATTCAAGCAATGACCCGGCGCCAATCACATGAAGTTGCGGCATATCTTCAAAGAAATAACGTAATGCAGTTACAGCCTGTGGACAAGCCTGTATTTCATCAAAAAAAAGGAGCGTCTTTCCTGGAGTAATGGTTATACTTTGAAGCGCACTTATTTCCCGGATAATTCTTTGAACCTTGTAATCTTTATCAAATAACCTGCGAAAGCGCGGCTCTTTTTCAAAATTTATCTCTATATAATTCTGAAATTTTTTGCTTAATTGCCTTACAGAGTATGTTTTTCCAGTTTGGCGAGCACCACGTAAAAGAAGGGGCTTTCTACGCTCTTTTGACATCCATGTATGCAAATTTAAGTCAAGATTTCTAACCATGCTATAAAATATAACATTAAATTTGATATAAATCAAGGCAAAAATGACAATTGTTCTTACTTTAATCAAGGCAAAACAAACAGAATGTTTGACTTAAATCAAACCAAATGCATAACATTTTATTTATCAACAAGATACAAGGCTGTTTTGCTGGGTAGGGGAAAATATACTAAAAAGAGCGGATAAAAGAATATAATGTATATAGTTTTTTAATATATTTTTAAGTTATGGCGTGTAAAGTGAAAAGAGTATAGGATTCGCATTCTAATGTATTAAACCCGATTTATTGGCTCCATTGCTCTCATGCAGTCCGAATCGCCGCTGCTTCGCGGTCATAAACTTTACTGAAAATGGCACTAAATGTTTATAAAAACAAGAGATACTTAAAAAGGGCATATAAAACAATTGGTATATCGATTCTTGACGAAAAGGTTTACTGTCAGCCAGGCTACAATCGTTAAGTCATTGATATTTCAATTAATATTCATTATTTTAATCAGGGTAATCCTTTACTTTAAATCATGAATAATCCGGGTTAAAATGCTGGATGTTTATCGATCTGTTTCTTGAAAGTAGATCTCACTACGGGTAGATGCCGGATAAAAGCATTTTATGAGACCTGTACTAAGAGTCATTCTTGACGAACGCCGCGCCGCCGCCTTCAACATGGCTGCCGATCAATACCTGTTGGGTCTTTGTGAGGAGCAGGAGGCTGTTTTTTTACGCCTGTATGCATGGGAAAAGCCGTCGATATCCATAGGGTGCATGCAGAACCCGGAAACGCTTCTTGACAAAGAGGCTATGGCGTCAGATGGGGTGGACTGGGTGCGCAGGCCGACCGGGGGCAGGGCGGTGCTTCATCATGAGGATATAACCTATGCCTCTGTTTTTTCAAAAACAATTGAGTACATGGGCGCAAGCATTTCGGAAACCTATGCGGTTATTTCCGGATGCCTGATCCGCGGCCTCGGGAAATCGGGTATTTTGTGTAACGCGCACCAGTTTGTACTGGATACAAAGGGATTAAAACAGGAGGTCAAGCTTCCCTGCTACCTCGCGCCAAACCGTAATGAGATCATGGTGAACGGCAGGAAGCTTGTGGGTTCTGCGCAGAAACGGTCGGCGCAGGCGGTGTTGCAGCACGGCTCCATCCCGCTGAGCGGAAAGTTCCGCACTCTTCCGCTGTATCAGAAGCTGGATGACGCTAAACGGCAGGCATTCATGCGACTCCTTGAGCAGAAGTGCATCTGTATTCAGGAGTGCGTGTCTTCATATAGCGAAGAGCAGATCAGGCGGAATTTGATACAGGGGTTTGCAGACACCGTACCGTTTGAACTGCAGGTTGAACCGTGGAGTAACAAGGAAGAAGATGCTATACACGCCATTGCTGGAAATGGCGCGCAGTTGCCTGACTGAACGTTGGAGGCGCCGGAAGCCAGGGTAAAAATTCAGGTTTCAATTCACTTTCAAGCAGGGAGGTTGCATGCTTCGGGGAAATGCGATTGTCGGACAGTCCGGAGGGCCTACGTGCGTAATAAACGGTAGCCTTGCCGGTGTGATACGCGGGGCGCTTGCGTGCAGGCAGATTACCGGTATATACGGAATGCGCTACGGCATCGAGGGCTTCATGCAGGAGAATATTATCGATCTGAAAAAAGAGGGTGCCGGGATAGTGGATATGCTTCGTAATACCCCCTCGTCAGCTCTGGGTTCGTGCAGGCTTAAATTAAAGGAAGAACATCTTGCGCCTGTCAGAGCTGTCCTGGAAAAATACAATATCCGGCATTTTTTCCTTATCGGCGGCAACGACACCATGGATACCATACACCGGATTGAGGAGTATTGTAAAAGCACCGGGTATGAATTGCAGGGCATCGGCATACCCAAGACCGTTGACAACGACCTGTTCGGCACGGATCACACGCCTGGATATCCCAGCGCCGCACGGTATGTTGCGCTTTCCGTGCTGCAGGCCGGACTGCTTGCCCGCGACATGAAGAAGGTTGACCAGTTCGTGATCTATCAGGCTGTGGGCAGAAGCGCAGGGTGGCTGGCTGCGGCAAGCGTACTGGCAAAAAAGAGGCCGGAAGACCCGCCGCATATAATTCTCATGCCGGAAAGACACTTTGAACAGGAAAAGTTTCTGTCCGATTTTGAGGCATGCTATAAAAAATACGGGTGGGTTTCCATTGCGGTCGGCGAAGGGGTGACCTATGCGGACGGCACGCCGATTTCAGCCTCCCGCGTTACGGATAAATTCTCAAACGTGGAGTTCGGCGCAATGGGCGGGACCTCCGCAGCCATGATGCTGCACCGTATGATTGCCGACCGGTTCAAACTGCGCGGCGAATTTCAGGTGGTGGAGTCGCTGCAGATGTGCGGGGCCGACCGGGTTCCGGCTGTGGACAAGAAGGAAGCGTTCCAGTGCGGCGTGGAAGCGGTGAAGCTGGTTAAAGAGGGACACACGGGATATATGGTGAGCATTAAGCGGGAGAAGGGCAGGGAATATAAGGTCAGTTACGGTACGACCCCGCTTAAGGAGGTTGCGATAAAGGCGAAACCCATGCCCGACGCCTATATCAATACAGAGGGAAATTTTGTAACCAGGGCGTTTGTGGATTACCTGAAACCGCTGGTCGGCGAGCTTCCCGCTTATGTAACATTAAAGGCGAAAAAAGCAGTAAGGTAGCATCGGGTGAACGAATCATTGTGCGCGCCACGTTCAATCAGGAAGGAAAAAAGACAGTGAATAAAAAAGCGCTTTGTGCCGTGTTGTATTGTTACAGTCTCTGTTGCCTGTTGCTGGTGGTACTGGCCGGCTGCGGAAAAGTGAAAAACAGGGAGCTGACTCAGGAAGAGAAGGATTCCCTGTCGCTCATATTCAACTATGACACGCTGCAGAAAAAGGCTCTGGCATTCGCTCCTCTTGCAGGGAAAAATGGCGGCATTCTGACAGTTCCGTTGTATGCGGAACCTGTCTCGTTCAACCCCATCACGGCGCCGGGGAGCGTTCCCTATATGTATGACGGGCTTGTACGGATAAACGGGGTTACCGGGGAACCCGAGCCCAGCCTAGCCCAACGCTGGGAGGCTTCCGGCGACAGCCTTTCGTGGACATTTCATATCCGGCCCGGCGTGCGCTGGTCGGACAGCGTTCCCTTTTCCGCCTATGATGTTGCATTTACCTTTAATGACGTTATCTATAACGACAAAACAGGCCCGGCCAAAGTACTTGATCTCTTCATAATCAACGGGCAGAGGATGCGGGTTGAAGCATCCGACAGCATGACGGTGGCAGTTAAGCTGCCCGAACGGTATGCACCGTTTTTAATCCTCATGTCGCAGGAGATTCTGCCGCGGCATGCGTACGCAAAATTTGTAAAACAGGGAAAGTTTTCAGATTCGCTCGGAGTTACTGCAGCACCTCAAAATATGGTTGGAACAGGTCCGTTCCTCTTGTCATCGTATACGCCGTATAATACGATCACTTTTACAAGGAATCCTTTTTATTGGAGAAAAGACCTGGAGGGCAACAGCCTGCCGTATATTGAATCCATCATCTATGTGATCATGTCCGATCTGGATGTGGCGCTTCAGTGCTTCAAAAGAGGGCAGATTGATTACCTTGCGGCCGACGGCAATGATTTCGCGGAACTGCGTCAGCATGATACGGGCTTTGTCATATATCACCTGGGGCCTGCGTCGGTTTCGAATGTAGTTGTTTTCAATCAGAACACCGGTGTTAACAGCGTGACGGGTAAGCCCTTTGTCGATACGGTAAAACAGAACTGGTTCAGAAACAGCAAGTTCCGTAAAGCGCTGGCGCACGCAATTGACAGAAAGCGGCTGATTGCGGAGTGCCTGAAGAAACGAGGCTACGAACAATACTCTCCGTTGAGCCCGGCGGCAGGCCGCTTTTACAATCCCGAGGTTCAGCGCTACCCGTATGATCTTGCCTGTGCGGATTCGATACTGAAAAGCGAAGGATTTAACGACAGTAATGGCGACAGCATACTCGAAGACAGACACGGTAATGCTGTTGCCTTTTCACTCATGATAAATAACGGCAATCAGTTCCGCAGGACCTTGGCGGAAATAGTGTGCGCAGATTTCAAGAAACTGGGTATACACGTTCAGATACAGCAGCATGACGCGCGGATTATTGAAAAGAAGCTGTTTAATTCACCCTATGATTGGGAAGTTGCCCTTGTTGGGCTCTCCGGAGTGGCAGACCCGCATCTTGGCATGCAGGTATGGCATTCCACGGGAACACAACATATCTGGTTTCCGCAGCAGAAGACCCCCTCAACCGCCTGGGAGGCCAGGATCGATACTGTTTTCAACGAGGCGGCGGTAACCATGAGCCCGGCGAAGCGCAAGGCGCTGTATGACGAATGGCAACAGATTGCGGCTGAAGAGCTGCCGCTGATCTATACAGTGCTCAGCGAGAGAATCTTGTGCATATCTAAAAGAGTGGGGAATGTGAACCCATCGGTGAGCGGGGGATTGTTGCACAATATTGAAGAGCTGTATATCAAATGAAAGCCTGAACGGTGAATTCAATTGCAGTATGCTTCATATCGCAAAACTGTCACTTGCAATGAAATGTTAAGCGGCTTTTTTCTTTATCAGTTTTGGACTTCTATGAACAATTTTTCCTTTAAAATCCTTTTCTATTTTTTTCCAACGGGTGTGTGTTTTTTGTGGATTTGTGTTAAATTCTTTGTCCAATCTTATTCGTATTTTTCGCAACTCTGAAATTATAGTGTTTTTCATAGATCACCTTCCATTAACTCTTCCGGAGTTGTAATCTCCGGAGTTTCAAAGTCTAATTTTGCATTGATTTCGCGCAAAACATGCCTGATATTCGGATTTGCAATGTGTTTAAAATTCCAAGTGACAATGATATCCATCCCATTTAATACTCCGCAAGCCAAATGCAAACAATCATTCATAACGTTAAAATTCACCTGCGGAAACAAGCGGGGCGAATGAAGGTCAGGTGAAATGGTTTTGTTAGAAATATTTTAATTATTCATCCCAACCTTTTATTATATAGTAGATAATAAATCCACCAATAATAGTCCCGATTGGAAATGTAGGTAATGATATAACACCCATAATAATACCAATTGTTCTACCCCAGTTTTTATGCTCTTTAACTGCTGTACCAACTTTAAGCTCAAAAACACATAACAAACCAAGCAAAACAAACAACACGATATTTAAAAATATTTGAAATATTGGTTTTCCTGAATTAAAAGCAGGAATAAGTTTAACAAAAGCAACAAGAAGTGTCATGGCGAGACTAATCCAACCTAATAACCTGATTAATCTTCCAGCTTTTTGATAAGATTTTAATTTTACTGCCATAAATTCTTTTTTTTGAATTGTTTTTATTTTTTTCGTTTCTAACGCTAAAGCTCACCATTATTTTTTATCTGGTGCAATGCCAAAGCTAGGAAATGCTCCTTATTAAAATAATAAATCTATCTTACATGAAAAGGAAATTCATATATCAATAAACAATATATGTGAATTGACAGAAACCGGTGTCGGGGTTTGAGTGTAGGTGAATTGGTTAGGTTATTAAATTAACTCCGGGTGTGCGCCACGTTTTTATCAATTCTAATTTCATCCATATCATTCAAATAGAACAGAAAATCTTTAAATTTATCTAATACCTTCAATAAAAATTCATAACTATCCAATTTACGCCATATTATATAATCTTTACAAGCATGTATTGGGGGCAGACTATAGGGAAGGATATATCTAGGGTCAACAGGTTTGTAACTAAATTTTGGTAAATAGCTACCATTTTTTTCTTGTAGGTGATTATATTCAATGTCATACCATGAACCATGAATAAATGCACTACCACTGCCAAAAAGGAAGGAGTATGCAGCCTCCCAATTATAACCATCAATATCATTTTTCCTAAGAAAAACTAAAATATCATAAAAACTTTTCCCATCGATTTTCCAATCTGTATTCTGTAAAAGATCTTCAATATCTAAATTAACACGTTTAATTCGAGTTTCAATTTTATAGTATATTCTTTTCTCAATATTTGATAATGACCTTTCTTTTTTAATTTCTTTTAGAAATTTATAATTATTTATGTCTGCTTTAAATGATGTTTTAATAAACGATTTAATCGATTCTTCACCTTTTATTGTTAAATATCTCATTCTCGCATACGATTCAAAAATTAGTCGTTGAAAAATTAATACTATTTCTCCTTTATTCTCGTTTACAGATAAAACCATTTGATCATACAGTTTATATATTCTCGCCATGTGGCCGCCGATAATAGAATCGTACAAAGAAAAACCGGCAACATCTCGTTCTACTTCGTCAGGTCTCATTAGACCTACGCAAATAAAAAGTAGTTGGCGAATATGGTTTGCACCTTCGATACCAACTTCCATCATATTTTTAAATTCAAGTAAGTCACCTCGTTTATAGCAACGATCAATCCAATTGGAAATACTGTCAATAATTTTAATCGTTTTATCCATAAAAATTCATCAAACTACATTAATCCTAGAAATTGCAATAGCATTGCAACTCGACATACAGATACTATATTTTCAAAGGGAATAGGGAATGTTGCATGCCAACTCTTCGTGACATAGTAGTCATAATCCTTGTTCCTTGATGTCCCTATGTTTTTAAATTCTGGTTCAATCATTAATTTCCTTTTAAGGCTAACATTTACTTTTAACCACATTCTCCATTCTTCTTGAAAATAATACCTCTTTTCTCTATTTTCAATAAAAACATTCATAATAAACATTTCTCCGCCAATAATTTCCTCGCAATACTATGTCTTTATAATTCTTATGATGTTACCCGAATCGTAGGATAATACTCCTTTATAGGGATAACTAAAAGTGGAAGTACCCTAAAGGATAATTCCAAGGGGAAATGAATTTCCTCCTTGTCATTAAAACTTCCTACTTTTAGTTTATGCGTAAGAACAGATGGCCTATAGTCCCTCTGTTCAACGCATTATTATTCCTGTCTGCTTAAAAACAGGTATGCAGCCATGCCAAAAGCGAAGAAAAGCGTCGCTATCGCCGAAAACCAAATATAAGCGCGTCCGATAATAGACCATCCGTTCCATTGATCCGAAATGATAAAAAGGAACAGGAAAAGGGATGCTCCCGCGTTGCTTATAAGCCCCATCCAGATGATCCCGTCGGCGTTTTTGCCCTGTCTGATCCGTAGCATTCCGCAGAAATACCCGAAGCATAGGGACAGATAGGACATTCCCAGCAGTTTGCCGACGACGGAAGGGGCGGGCGTCGGAATGCCGAGAAAGACAAAAAGGGAGTCTGTGAACAATAAAAGCGGTATAGACCACAGTGACAAGGTGACGATGACTTTTACCATCAGGAAAAATTCAATGGGAAATCGCGTTTTCATGGAAGGTATTTCCGGATTGTTTTTGCTCGCTGTGTCCATTGGAGCTCCTATTCATCAGTGTTGAACGGTTGTTAACGCAATACGTCTTTTTCAAGATTTTTAAACACTTTGTTTTTCGCATGCACTATCTCGAAATAGGTCAGCTCGAAATAGATGTATGAAATGAACAGCATGCGTGGCAATTTTCTAAAGAAATGTCCAGAGAACAGGTAGGCGGCTATTATTCTAAACCATCGTCTTAAAATTGCGCTAAAACTGAAGAATTGCCTGTTGATGTCGCGGTAAGCCGCCGACACCTGTTTTCTCGTGACCTTGGACGGTTTGAAAACAAGATGGTCGCCTTCATAGTGACACAAATTCCGGTCAGTTATTCTTTCTTCGCTTTCAACAGTTTTATGAAACAGGGTGCCGGGGATCGGGATGGCTATTGATGATAGGATAATGCTCGGATCTGTCTCCTCGATTCTTTGAGACAGATTCTGGTAATACTCGGGAGTATCCTCGTCGATACCGACGATGATCCCGGCAAATGTAAGTATCCCCCGTTTCTTCAACTTGTAAAACAATTCTTTATACTCGCTGACTTTATTATGTGTTTTATGCATGGCGGCGAGTGAAGGTTCATTCAGTGATTCCAAGCCAATAAAAGCCATGGAACAATGTGCTTTCTCCAGCAGGTCGACGAATTCATCATCATGAAGGCACTCGAATGAGAACTGGAATCCCAGTCCCCAGTATTTAAGCTTGGCGATTTCTCTGAGCAGTTCCTTGGCGTATTTCATATCGCAGGCGAAGTTATTATCGTAAATCATCCCCACTTTTCTTTTAATCAACGGAAGCCCGGACACTGATCGCAGGTCGTTGATTACATCCTGGATCGGCCTTTTACGGTACGGCAGGTTCTGGACCGTCAGATGGCAGAATTTACAACGAAACTTACAGCCGCGTGTTGCCTCCGTGACGACGGGCGTTATGAAACCGCGTTCGGCCAGATCGTAACGCGGCGCCGGTATATTATCCAGCCGGGGCGCGAGGGGAGCTTCATAGATCTTTTTAAGATTTCCGGCAAGCATGTCTTTGCAGACCTCTCCCCAGATTGCGTGCGCTTCCCCCACCACGGTCACATCAAAATAGGGTATGACCTCCTGCGGAAAAGTGGAAGCATACCTGCCTCCTGCGATCACGGTTTTTCCCAGCGCTTTGAATTTTTTCGCGACTTCAAAAGCATGCGGCGCACAGTAGTCCATAAAACTCATGGCAATGAAATCGGCCGCGGTGGCATAGTCGACGGGCCGTTCCATCTCGTGCAGGACTTCTATGTCGAATGTGTCCGGGGTTAGACCGGCGAGCAGCAGTCCAGGCAGCGGCGGGGCGGGCGACTGCGAATAATAGTAGATATTTTCCTCGGCAAGGTTCTGGAACAACACGATTATCAGGAGCCTGGGCCTATCCATGATTTTCCTCCGCCTTAACTTCCAGTTTTATTTTGATACTGTTCATGACCTTTTCGACAACCGATCGTGATATCCTGCTTGCGATCTCGAGTCCGATGCTTTCCTTTGAAATATAGATATCTTTTTTATTCCGTTCAATGGAATTGACGATTATTCGGGCTGCTTTTGCGGCGCTATAATAAGGACCTTTAGGCCGAAGCGCTCCGCCGACATTTTTTTCGTTTTTAAAAAAATCCGTCTGGATATATCCCGGGTAGACAATGGAAATCTTCGTACCGGTCCCGGATAATTCAGCACGTAACGCCTGCGAAAACGCGATAAGAGCCGCCTTACTCGCGCTGTATGCGCTTAGATACGGTACACCGAAGAGTCCCGCCGCGGAAGCAACATTGACGATAAGGCCGTTTTGCATATGGGGCACAACATTGCGTATGCAACTGACAGCACCGTATAAATTGACCGCCATGACGCTTTCAAAATCCTTTTCCGTCATATTGGCGAATGTGCCGTAAACGCCGATGCCGGCGTTATTGACCAGAATGTCTATTCCACCCAGCGATTTTTTGCACCGTTCGATCATGGAAGCGACCTGCGCATAGTCAGTGATGTCGCATTTGAGTAGGGCAGGCGCTGGAGTGTCGGGGTAGCGGCTTAAAGAATTAATTCTTATTTGATCAAGCCGCGCGATGTTTCTGGAAGCGGCGGCACAGACAGCCCCCTTTGCGGCAAAGGCATACAGGAGTTCTTCCCCCAGGCCCGAGGAAGCACCGGTGATAAGGACCTTTTTGCCTTTAACGTGCATAACGCCAACCCTTGTTTTCTTTCAATATCTGCCGGATGCCTTTTTCAAAGTCGTCGCCGGGATCGTTCATGGCGTTCCGGATCAATCTGGTGTTGAGTATGATTGAAGCTGCCGGATTTTCCAGGATGATTTCATTTTCTTTTATCGTTCGTGCGATTCTGATAAAGCCGGATTCCTTTGACTGATCGGTGAATTCGTTCAATCTGCTTTCTGGAATGGTAAAAACAAGCTCATATTCGCCAAGCGGACCCGCAAGCATCAGCCAGCCAGGCAGCCCGGCTTTTCTGCATAAATCCAGCGCGCCGTGTTCTAGTATATCCTGTTCGTTCCATAAGAGTTTAAACCCACACTCATTGATTCTGGAAAGCTGGTCCATCGCCGCCAGAAGGCCGTCGCTGGTGTCCATGCAGGTTGTTGCAAATTTCCGAATCAATGCGCTCTGTTTTAATTTTGCGACAGGCCTGAAATTATCCTCAAAAAGCGCTGCGGCCGGATGGCCTTTCATTCGCGCGAAACCAAGCGCGTTGCCGGCGCCGAATTTTCCAGTGGCGAAAAGTACATCGCCGACGTCAGCGCCTTTTCTTGTCATTGCTTCTTTCTCGGATACCATGCCGAGCGCACAGATGGTGACGGATGTTTCCGCGCCGAAATTGGTGTCTCCGCCAAGAATAAAAACCTCTGATTTTTCAGATGCACTCGCCATGCCTTTTGCGATTTTTTCATAATATCCTTTGTTGGCTCCGGAGGGCATCGTTATAGAAACCAGGACACCCACAGGATCGGCGCCGACCGCCGCGATGTCGCTTAAAGCGCCCATGAAAGAAATCCATCCGATCAGCCACGGGTCTTTATAAACGCCCGCTTTAATCTCCTCCGAAACTGTATCAATCGTTACCGCGAGAAACCTGTCTTTACCGTCCGGGAGCTTGATCAGTTCCGAATCGCTTTCGTGGACCTTGTTTGCCTGAGAGGGCGAGCGCTTGAAAAAGCGGGTCCATTGGCTGATGAATGAGTTTTCATTTATAGAATTCAGGCTGTTCATGCGCAGCACCTCACCGCCTTTGGAAGCACTTTGAAAACGGCATGACGTGTCTCAAATACCTCTCCGTCTATTTCTAGTGCGAAGCAGTCGTTGCTCGAGGCTGATGCTTCAGATGCTTTCCAGGCAAGGGTTTTTTTAAGACCGTTGAACTTATGCCTGGAAAGACTATGGAGCATTTTCAATTTCTCGAAAAAGGACATGCCAAAACAGAGATTAATACCGATTTCTCCGTCGTCCGGTGCAATCTCCGTGTCATAAGCAAGGGAACCCGTGAAATGCTGATTTTTAATGATACCGGCGTTACTGAGAAGAAAAGAACCTTTGTCTGCGCCATTGACGGTTATTGCACAAGGAAAGTTTTTATAATGAAATATCGACTGCAGTGCCGCGAGTGTTATGGCCAGTCCTGTTGAAATGCGCTGGGCGAGTTTCATGATCGTTCCTTTTGAGTTAAACAGATAGTTCCCGTAGGCAGTGATTCCGATACTGCAATTGATTGCGGAATAATGCGTTATCCAGGTTGCCTGGTTGCTTAGGAACCTGACTTTGATACTATCCTGAAATTTGACATCATGAGTATTGATCCGGGCCGGGATGCCCGCAATGAAGTTTTGTTTGACATAAGGTTTATGGAAATCGTTACTTGAACCGAGACCAAGGGCGCCGATGATAACGCTGTCGGCCGTTCCATTTTTTATGACCTCATTAACAAGAAGGTTGACAGTCCCGTCGCCGCCTGCGGCAATAAAAATACGGTCGGAGCAACCTGTATCCATTCTTATCTCTTTTACCAGCGCCGAAGGGCTGATAATCTCCGTCACAATGCAATTCAGTCTCCTGCCGACCTCTTCCTTTATATCTTGCCACATCGCAAAGCTTTTACCGTGGTTGCAGTGTGGATTGAGAAAAATAATTACTTTGTTCATTCTTCATTTTCCTCAAATCTGCGCCGTCGACGGTCGTATTTTCAAGAAAATCTCAAAAACGCCATAATACACAATTCCGGCAACAAGCCACCCGGGTTTCCAGCAGAATGTCAGTGCGGTGCAGTAGAGAATAAAAGCGCGGACGATATTTACAATGGGCCCAAAGCTTTTTCCTTCATCGTGTATCAAATGGATCTTTATCTGGCCATAGACATTGGTCAATACAGCGGTGCCAAAGACTATCCAGGAAAAAAAAACGATATTGCTGGACGTCAACATAGAAAAAAACGTGAAAGCTGCGGCAGTCAAGGCCGTACAATCACTCACGATTGCGGATGTTTTCCAGCCAAAGGCCACCTGAAGCGTACGATAACCGGTCTGAAGGTCTGCGGATATGTCTTTGAAATAGCCTATAATCACAAAGTTCGCATAAGCAAAAAACACTGCTGCTATCGCCAGAAAAAAAGAAATGGAAAGTGTTCCCTTTACAGTCATAATTCCCATCACCGGCAGGAGCGCTACAATCCATGCATTCCATACCGGGCCTCCCCACCATTTGCGTTTAAAGTAAGTGTAGGTTAGCAGACCGGTCACCGCCAAAATACCGGGCAAAGCAATCCAGAAATTGAGAACCAGCAGCACCGAAACAGACAGGACAAGGCCAGCCAGACTTACGGCCAGTACCTGCCTTTTGCCGATTTCCCCTTTCACCAACGGTCTGTACGGAGAGGAGATGGAGTCCGTATCGGTTTGAAAACAGTCGGTTAAAGCCTGACCGAAACCATAGGATAAAAACAGGGGAATAAAGCCCAGTATATAATAATTGATATGCCACCCGGTCCCGTATGCTAGGCCGACTGTGCCGGCGGCTCCGGACACGAACATGAGATATGGTCTCATGGTGACTATGTAACCTTTCCAGAATTTAGGATTTGCCATGGAAAATGCTTTTAGCATCGTGTTTCACTCCGGCCAAAACAACGAATAAGAATTCATCCCTTTACTGCCTTTTCAAGCAACTGAACCAGTTTGATTATGTCTTCTTCCGTATGGACGGCCATCAGGCTGATGCGAAGACGTTCAACGTTTTTCGGTACAGCCGGGTACTCTATGGTATTGAGAAATATGCCATCGTTATGGATCCTTTTGCCTATCCGCCTGATGTTCCTGTTTTCTGGCACGATAATGGTTGTGATGGCCGATTCCGGCTTGCTGTGAGGAATCTCTTTTTCATCAAGAAGCCTGTGTATCAATGCAATGTTTTTTCTTAAGTTCGTCACTCTCCAATTTTCCATGTCCAGCAGTTCCAGCCCTCCCAGTACCTGTGCCAGGGCGGCCGGCGGCAGTGCGGCGGAAAACATGTAACTCCGTGCCATATAGCGCAGGTAATGAATAATCTCCCTGCTGGCCGCAATGAACCCGCCTGTGGAAGCCAGTGTTTTGCTGAAAGTTCCCATCAGGACATCAATTCCCCGGGTATTAAAATATTCATGAACGCCATGGCCTTTGTTCCCTATGACCCCCAACCCGTGTGCGTCATCGACGATGAGCAAGAAAGGATATTCCTTTTTGAGCATGAGGATATGGTCGATTTTTCCAATGTCCCCGTCCATGGAAAAAACGCCTTCGGTTGCGACAAAAACATCGGCATATTTTCCCAAGGATTGTTTCAGGCAATTCCTGAGGTCTTCCATGTCGTTATGCTTGAAAGCCTTGAACCTCGCTTTGCTCATTAGAAGACCGTCTATGAAAGAAGCGTGGGAAAATTCATCGAAAATGACCATGGTTTTTCGGTTGAAAAGTGCCGTTGTCAATCCTATATTAGCAGCATAACCGGATGAAAAAATCAACGCACTCTCCTTGAATTTCAAATCGGCGATTTTCTTTTCCAGGCCGGCATGCAAGCTGGTATGGCCGTTTAGCAAAGGAGGTCCGCCCAGACCCGTGCCAATGGCCGGACATAGTTCATTGATTTTCTGCAGAATATACGGGTGGTTGGCGAAACCCAGGTAATTGTTTGAACCAAACATGAGCAATTTGATGTTTTTGCCGCTGTAGGGGTCTTTCACCGTCAACTCACGGCCGTTCGTGGCAAGAATTTCCCTCTGGTAGAGGAGTTCCTCCTTCTGGTATTCAATTTGAAAAATTTCGTTTGTATATGCAACCCTCTCTGCAAAGGGTTTATCGCCCAGTTTCATGGCGTCCAGCAGGGAAAAATTCTCGGCGGATGTTGAAATGCCCATGTGTTTTCGCTCGTTTTCGGTTATTGGTCATGAAAGGATGTCATCGATAAAGCATTATTCGACATTTTATTTTTTCGTGCCTAACGTCTAAAATCGCTTCCTTCACTTCACGGTCACCGATTTCGCCAGATTCCTCGGCTTGTCCGGATCAAGTCCGTTATAATCCGCTGCAAAGTATGCCATGAGCTGCAGCGGAAAGGCAAATGGCACGGCGGACATTGCAATCGCATATTTATTGTTATCAATCGGAACCCTCAGTGTGTAATCCGAAAGCTCGGTTATTTTTTTGTCAAAGTCCGCCACTGCCGAAATAATAGTACTTCCCCGGCTCTTCATCTCCATGACGTTACCGATCAGCCGGTCGTAGGTTTCGTCCGGCGGTCCGGTAAAAACCACGGTAAACCCGTCGTTGACCAGCGCAATAGGCCCGTGTTTTGCCTCGCCAGCGGAGTATGCTTCCGCATGATTGTAGGATATCTCTTTTATCTTCAGGGCGCCTTCGCACGCCGCTGCAAGCGAGAGGCCTCTGCCGAGGAAATAGATACTCGATTCTTTGGCAATGACTTTAGCGACCTCCTGAATTTTGTCCTCCTGCTTCAGCATAGCTTCGATGACGTCAGCGGTTTTGAGCAGTGCTTTTTTATATTTTGTAACCTCGTGCCGGTCCATGTCGCATTTCAGCTCCGCGATACGGAGCGCGAGCGCAGTCAGGGCTGTTACCTGCGCGCAATAGGCTTTCTGGCTTGCCACAGCCACTTCGGGTCCGGCGCTGGTTATCATGACATGATCGGAATACCGGGTAATGGATGATCCCACGACATTGACCAGCGAGCAGATGGTTGCCCCGAAGCGTTCCTTGGCGTAGCGTATCGCTTCTATAGTGTCGGCGGTTTCGCCGGACTGCGATACCGCTATAACGCAGGTTTTTTCGGGAAGTATCGGCAACTGGTCGATGAACTCCGAACAGAGCAGCGGCTCGATAAACGTATGGCCGAATCTGTTGATCTGGAATTTACCGGCAAGCGAGGCATAGTATGACGTTCCCGCAGCCGTGATATATACACGTTTTGCCGCCATGATAGACCGCGCAAAAGCATCGATATCGTCCTGAGGCATTTTGACCTGTTCCTTGATCACCCAGGGCACTTCGTGAAGCTCCTTGTGCATGAACCACTTGTACTCCCTGCCATCAAGGGATTTGGCGGCAGCGTCGATCGACCAGGGTATCTCGACCGGGTCGCGTTTGCGTTTTTTACCGGTAATAACGTCAAAGATTTCAACTTCGCCGGGCAGCAGTATCGCTATTTCGTCGTCTTCGAGAATATAGGCGTTCCGGGTTAGCGGCAGGAATGCGGGAATGTCGGAAGCACAATATGTCGTTTCTCCCGGAGTGATGCCTATGGTCAGCGGCGACTCCTTGCGCGCGACGATCATATAACCGGGCGTATCTGCATGGCACACAACAATGCCGTACGCGCCTTCGCACCTTTTCACCGTTTCGATAACCGCCTGTTTCAGATCCTTGCCGCTCTCCAGAAATTCGCTGATCAGATGCGGGAACACCTCGGAATCGGTGTCGGACACAAAGATATGGCCACGTTCGGTCAACTCCGCACGCAATTGCTGGAAGTTTTCTAATATGCCGTTGTGCACCACGGCGACCTTTGCCTTTCCATCAAGGTGCGGATGAGAGTTTTTCGCAACCGGCGCGCCGTGAGTGGCCCAGCGCGTATGGCCCACACCAAAGGTGCCTGGCATAGAGTCGAACCAGCCGTATTTATTAATGTCCGCAATACGCCCGGCGTTTTTACGCAGTTCGATATGGCCGTTATTGACCAGGGCAATGCCTGCTGAATCGTACCCCCGGTATTCCAGCCGTTCAAGACCTTCACGTATGGTCTGAGCAACAGGAATATCGTGTTTGTTTGAGATCAATCCGAAAATACCGCACATAATCTGATAATCCGATCGTTAAATAGTAGTAGTTCGCAAGGGAAGATATAATGAATGATTATACCACTGTTTATCCAATAAGAAAATACATGAATACATGGGGCAGGTAATAATTGAATGGTGATTACGGAGATATAGCTGGTAATATTGATTTCGTTCAACGGAAAGACTTACATATTTGATTGTTTTTAATATTCAGCATCTCCGATAGAAACCTTATTTTATTTTTTAAAACCTTAGTAAGAAAGTATCCCCTCAAATTTTTACCTTATTACCTTATTCTTCTGCAACGTTTCCTGATAGAATCTTAAAAATTCTTCGCATTCCTCTGTAAAAGTCACTTTTTTGTGATGGTTTGGCTGATTAAGTATGTATCCGCATACTTTATCAATGTCGGCTTTTGATACTGAAAAGGCGGATGCGGATTTTTGCCACGAGAAGTGACACTGTGTAAACCTGTTTTTGTTGATAAAACGTTCGGAACTGTCTGCAACAATAGTTGCCAGTTGCTCTTCTGATAGTGAAGGAGACCGTGAGATTAAAAAATGGAGGTGCTCGGGGTTTGCATAAATTGCATAGAGCTTACATGCATTATTATTGACAATCCCGGTTATATATTTCTCAATTCTTGCACGGTTATTTTCCGGAATGATAGCGTGCCTTCCAAATGTACAGAATACAAAATGGGTGTATAGATTGTTATATTCAATTTTCATAAAAATAAGGTAATAATGCGTTGAACGGAGGGCTTGTACTCAAGACATCCGTTCCTACGCAGTATTACCCTATGGTTAGGGTAATAAGGTTTTAAGGTTACTGGGATTTTCAGGTTACTAATGTGTAAAAATAAAAATAAGGTTTTTTCGCGTATTAACAAAGCACTTTTTCAGAATCAAAAAATTTCTTTCTGTTCGTTTATCGGAAAATAGCAGGCAACTTCCCGATACAGGTTCCGATCTCCTTAAATCCCCCCCTGCTTTAAATAACCATTGATAGAGAAGTGGGGTTATAGTAAATTATCTCCTGGTTATAATCAATCGTCATATAAAAAGCCAATTAATTTGCCAAATATGTTGACATTTAAATTGGATTTTCGTATACTTTAATTATAAGGAGCATTTTAATATGATAACAGTGAAAGAAAATACGACGCTTGTTGGAGTCTCGGAACTCAGAACCGGGATTGATAAAATTCTCGCAAAAACGCGTGACGGGCATGTTGTGATTGAAAAAAGGCATAAGCCTGCGGCCGTGCTGATGTCGAATGATGAATATGAACATCTCCAGCACCTTGTCGAGACTGCTGAGGATCTTGTCCTTGGCTTTATCGCTGATGAGCGATATAAAGGTAGTTCTGAAAAAGATTACATCGATATCGAAACCCTTCTGAAATGAACCGATACCTGCAATGTGGAAGATAAAAATTCACCATCTTGTAGTTGATGAGGATTTTAAAAATATCTCCAGTCATGATCAATCCATTATCATTAAAACCATCTTTAAGAAATTAAGTAGAGAGCCTGAAAAATACGGAGAACCGCTCCGTCATGAGTTGAAAGGGTACTGGAAACTGAAAATTTCTCATTACCGTGTTGTATATCGTATCGAAAAAAAAATTATTCAGGTTTTAGTTTTAAAAATCGGCATGCGCCGGGATGAAGAAGTTTATCGCGATATGGCGCGTCGGTTGAAAAAAATATAGATCTGCCTCAGGACTGTTCATTGAGGGGAAAATAGCACGCCACATCCCGGTTACCTGTCTTTATTATTTCCGGATGCTTCGGCCTTATAAACAGCTCATGCTCTGATGCCGACTCGATGACTTTCAATATAATCATGTTAAAAATACACGATTTTACATAAAGTCTTATTGTTTTAATGAAATGAAATTTTTGAGTGTTATAGATCCTTACACGTATAAGCAGCGTACAAATCTGCTTTTGGTCTTTTCGACAAGATCAGGCATGTTATTTCTGCAATCATCTTTCGCAACAGGACAGCGAGTATGAAATAAACAACCGGATGGTTGGTTGAAGCCGCTTGGCATATCACCTTTTAAGAGTACCTTTTGGACATCTTTTTTCAAGGTTGCAGTGGGGGCCACGGAAAGCAATGCTTTGGTGTAAGGGTGAAGCGGATTTAAACAAAGTTCATCAGATGGTCCAATTTCGACGATTTTTCCACAATACATAACCACAATTCTGTCTGAAATGTGTTTAACGACACTGATGTCATGGGATATAAAAAGGTAAGATAAATTGTTATTCTTTTTTAAATCCGCCATTAAATTGATTATTTGTGCCTGTATTGAAACATCGAGTGCCGATACAGGTTCGTCCGCAATGATTAATTTAGGATTAAGAGCAAGAGCCCGGGCTATAACAATACGTTGACACTGGCCTCCACTGAATTCGTGCGGGTATCTATTGATTATATTTGTTGGCAATCCAACTTTTAGAAGTAATTCTGCAACGCGTTTTTGACGTATGGCTTTCGGACCGGTTTTATGAATAATTAAGGGTTCTTCAATACTCTTTCCAACAGTCATTCTGGGATTGAGAGAACTGAGGGGGTCTTGAAATATGATTTGCATCTCCGCCCTCATCGTTTTCATTTCGTCACTGTTGAACGAAAGAATGTCTTTTCCTTCAAAAATTATCTGCCCATCGGTCGGCTTCATAAGACGTAGAATACATTTGCCGACAGTTGACTTACCACAACCCGACTCTCCAACAAGACCCAGGACTTCATTATTCGCGATAGTAAAAGAGATGTCGTCCACAGCTTTTAAATGCTGCTTATGAGGAGAAAATATGCTCGATTTAACCGGGAAATATTTTTTGAGGTTTTTTACAATCAATAACATTATTAATCACAGTATGTTAAACAGTATGCATTTTATTCATTTAATAATACCTTATTTCTCACAATGAAAACAAGCAACAGTATGGGTTTTGCTTATTAAGCGTTCCGACGGCTGCTTTTTACACATCTCTGAGCGCCGATCACATCGCTCATAGAATCTACATCCTTCCGGATATGCCGTTGGATCAGGGAGTGTGCCCGGTATCATGGTTAATCGTTCCTGCCTTTTTTGTATACTGGGAATGGAATCCAAGAGACCTTTTGTATATGGGTGTAAGGCTTTTTCAAAAATATCGCTTGCGGTGCCACGTTCTACGATCCTTCCTGCATAAAGTACAATTATATCATCGGCAATTTCCGCTACCACACCAAGATCGTGAGTAATAAAAAGCATGGTCATATCGTGCGATTGTTTCAGGTCCGACATCAGCTTGAGTATTTGTGCCTGGATACTCACATCAAGCGCTGTTGTCGGTTCATCGGCAATCAGCAGACGGGGATTACATGCCAGCGCCATTGCTATCATGATTCTTTGTCTCATACCACCGGAAAATTGATGAGGATATTCATGGAATCGTTTGTGTGGTTCAGGAATACCCACTTGTTTCATAAGATTTATTGCTTTTTCTTTTGCTTCTTTTTTAGTGATTTTGTTATGAATGAGAAAAGATTCTTGAATTTGATAGCCACAGGTGAACACGGGGTTAAGCGAAGTCATAGGATCCTGGAAAATCATTGCAATCGCATTGCCTCGAATATTCTGTAGATCTTTTTCCGATAGGGAAAGAATATCTTTTTCTTCGAAAAGAATTTTACCGGAGATTATTTTTCCCGGCGGAATCGGCAATAACCGCATGATTGAGCGTGCTGTGACTGACTTCCCGCAACCCGACTCACCAACAAGGCAAACCGTTTTCCCAAACGGGATGCTTAATGATATGTTATCGATAGCGTGAACAATACCTTCATAGGTATCAAAGTGAATGGTTAAATTCTGTATTTCAACTAGTGCCATAGGAATAATTTGTGCTTATCGTTTTGTTGTGTTTAGACGCGGATCAAAACAGTCACGAAGTGCATCGGAAAAAATATTAAACGCTAAAACAATCAAAAACATAGCCATCGTTGCGCCAAGAAATTGCCAGTAGACACCGCGACCAACAAGTTCAAGTTTAGCATCACTGATCATGTTTCCCCAGCTTGGCTCTCCCTGAACACCAACACCTATATAGCTCAATATTACTTCTGCTTTAATAGCCGCGACAAACAGCAAAGAAGCATTGATAAGTATTAAAGGCATTACATTCGGTAAAATGTGATGAAAAATAATACGTAAGTTGCTTGCACCCAATGCGCAGGCTGCGGAAACAAAATCTCTTTCACGATATTTGATGAATTCACCCCTTACGACACGGCATATACTCACCCAGGATGTGAAACCCAGGGCTAGATAAACCGAAAAAATTCCTTTTCCAAGCACAAAGGCCAGCGACAGGAGTAGCAGTATATAGGGCACAGAAGAAAATGTGGAATAGAGCCATACAATAAAGTCATCCACTGTCCCACCGAAGTATCCGGCAAGCGATCCCAATATAATGCCTATAGGAACAGCTATCAGAGTGGTAATAAAACCTATTGAAATAGAGATTTTAATACCATATATAACCCGTATAAACACATCTCTGCCGAAAATGTCCGTACCTAGAATGTGCGCCCAGGAAGGCTTTTCGTAGGATGTGCCGGCAGTTTCACTGATTGGCAAGTTTAATAGTTTACACTGAATGAATAGAGCAATAAGAACATAGAGTACAATAATGATAAAACTTGCAAGAGCAAGTTTATCATTTTGAAGCTGTTTTAGAGCCTTTAGGGTAGGTGACTTACTTGTTGTTTTTTCCACCAATTCCATAGTAATCTTACTTTTTTATTTCAGTTTAATTCGAGGATCAACTAACGCATAACAGACATCAGTTAACATATTTCCTGCAACATAGAGTAAAGCACCTATAAAGGTTATTGCTTTAATAACCGGAAAATCGGACGAATTTATTGCATTTATGCTCATACTCCCGAGTCCCGGAATATTGAAAAAATTTTCGAGTAACAAAGAACCGGTATAGAGAAACGGTATGGCAATAACCAGGCGAGTAATTATAGGTATCATTGCATTTTTCAGGACATGCCTGAAATGGACAGTGTATTTGCCTAACCCTTTAGCATATGCGGTTTGAACGTAATCCTGATTTATTTCGTCAAGCATCACTGTTCTAAAAAATCGTACATCTGATCCTAATGAACCTATAACCCAGATGATGCCCGGAAGAATGAGAAAAGGGATTCCTTTAAAACCGGGTTCCCAGCCGGAGATGGGGAAGATGCCAACTAGATAGGCCACATAATATTGACCGGCAATGATATACGCGAGAATGCTGATGCTCATGCCCGCAACCGATAGAGTAACAACAAGGCGGTCTATGAATTTCCCTCTATACAAAGCCACAAAGATCGAAATAAAAATACCCAGCAAAGAACCAAAGATAAATGCGGGTATAGCCAGTGAGAGCGAGGGGCCTATCCCGTCTTTTATCATGGTTGTTATTTTCTGCTTGGTTGCATAGGAACGCCCGAAATCGAATGTGGTAACCTGTTTGAGGTAAAACAAATATTGTTTATAAAGCGGTTGGTCCAGGCCTAATTCATGGCGCAGCGCGTCTATTTCATTTTGCCGAGATCCTTTGCCAACCATCTGGTAAACCGGATCACCGCCAACAATGTTAAATATAATGAATGTTATAAGAGTAACGCCCAACAATGTCGGAATTGCCTGTAAAATCCTGCGAATGACATACGATATCATTTTTGTGTCTCGAGTAATGTATTTCTTTTATCGTTATCGATATTTAAATATTTAAAATTACCAGGTGAAACATCATTATATTTTTTATTTTTTACCCACATATAAGAAAGGGAGTATGCTAAACGGTGAACTCCCGGTATCCAAGGGCAGTCTTCGATAAATATTTCTTTCATTTGTCTAATAATCTGAAGCTTTTGCGCAACATCATTTGTGGTTACAAGCTTTACGTAGAGGCTGTCGTATGCTGGATTCTTATAGTTGGAATTGTTGGAGCCTGGCGCCTCGTTGGGTCCATATAAAAGTTGAATGAAATTTTCGGGGTCAGGGTAATCCGCATACCAGCCCATTCCAGCAATTTGAAATCGTTTGTTTTTAATACGATTAGTAAACTCCGGCCATGTCACAGCTGTTACTGTTATTTTAATACCTATATCGCCCATTTCTTTTATAAATTTTTCGGTTCTTTGCCGGGACGTTGTATTATCATTTGTTAGATATTCAAAAGAGGGAAGTCCCCGTCCGCGTGGGTATCCAGCGGATACAAGTTCCACCGCTGCCTGCGCGGGATCATATTCCTGGTATGGATTTACAAAAGAAGAATCGTAACCGAGTAAGCCTGGTGGTATCGGAGAGTGGGCTGGGATTGCTCTTCCATTAAATAATAAATCAATTTCCTTGCGTGAGTTCCACGCAAGACACATAGCTCGTCTTATATGAACATTTTTTCCAAGGATTGTATCCTCCATATTAAAGAAAGTATATGTAACGTCAAGAGATGTGTTTATATCAAGATGGATACCCTTTTTAACAAGCTCCTGTTTTAGCGTTTTATCGGGATTTATTGCTTGGTCATAGTTATCTTTAGGAATACCGGAGACGTCGAGGTTTCCCTTCATAAAATTGAGCCATTGGGACTGGCTTTCAATAAAAATATTCATGATTAAAGTGTCTATCAATGGAATTTGCTTTCCAGCATCGGATAGAAACCCTTTTTCTTTATCGCCGGGTGAACCATCGACAGGGTAATACTCTTTCCGGTAGGATGGATTTTTGCAGTAGATCAAACGAAGCCCTTTTCTCCATTCTATAAGTTTATACGGTCCTGTACCAACTGGATGATTAATAAATTCTTTGCCATAGCACTCAACAGCCTCTCTGGGAACAACGCTGCTGAAAGCCATTGTGAGAAAGTAAAGGAATTGGGAGCAGGGGCGAACCAAAGTCACAATAAAAGTGTATTTATCCGGTGCTTGCAGCCCCTCTACCCGCTGGGTGTAATCAGTAGAGTCGGCATCAACGCTTTTTTGTCTAAACGCATCAAGACCTTTAATGCGACCGTCAAAAATCCACCAGCCGGTGCTTCTATTTTTAATATCTGCAATACGTTTTATCGAATATATAACATCTTGGCTCGTCAGCTCCCTTTGCACTCCTCTGAAACAAGGGTCGTCTTGGAAAAAAACACCCTTTTTAATTTTAAATACATACGTTAAACCATCTTCGCTAATATCAGGAAGGGATTCAGCAAGTAATCCTTCAAGTTCATAAGGCCGTTTCAAGTGATGGTATTGAAGAAGGGTTTCATACACCTGCTTCAAAGCAATATGAGAATAGATGTCATCAGCCAATGCAGGGTCGAATCCTTTTACATTTAGGTCTATCGGAAAGCGATAAACATTTCCCAGATTATTTTTTTTGTTTAAACAATTAATAGCTAAAAGTGGTATAATAGCGATGATTAGAAGAGTTTGGATAGCAGAGCTTATTTTCATTAATTACTCCGAATTATATAAATATCAAAGGATACGACCGAAACAATGATAAAATATATAAATAGCATGGTTAGTATACGATATTGTATAATTTAAACGCACAACGTTTCTAAATATGCAGCACGTATAGTATTTTACATCACACGCAGTGAATGTCGCGGATATTAATTATCTACTACAAATAAAATATATATGTTGAATCAACGGTTTATACATATCACCTCGATTTCAGATAGAGCAATAACCCGGACGGTAACGGTATTGGTAATCGTTTTAATTGGCTGTATCGGCGTTCCGGCCGATAACGGCGATAAAGATGATGACCTCCGATGGGAGAAAGCGGAAAAGCTGGTTGGAGATACGGCGTTTTCCCAGGAATTCAAGGACTCGATAAGTAAGGTTTTTTCTATTGGGGAGCAGAAAGGGTTGCGAACGCTTACCGATAACAAGCTTCCTTTCCTGAAGCGTGAAAAGGTCGTTTATAACGGCGGCTGGGGGTTTATAAAGGCTGGTTTCGCTATCATGGAGGCGCATATCAATGAGGGGAACAATGAAGTACTTATTGAAGGCAAGGCGGTATCGAATAATTTTGTCAGTGCGTTTTTTACCATAAGAGACTATGCATGCGCCTATGTTGATCTCAAAGGCCTGTACCCCCTTTTTTTTGAGCAGCATATTCGAGAAAACAGGTACCAGAAGGATGACTGGGTACTCTATGACCATGTAAACGGCAAGCTGGTGACCAACCGGAAGAAAAAAGTGAAAGAATATCCCATAGCTCCTTTCAGCCACAGCTATATGTCGCTGCTCTATTATATGAGAACGCTCAAACTCGCTCCCGGAGACACTTTTTCGATCAACTGTTTTGTCCATGGCAAGGATTATCCGGTTTTTTTCAGGGTGCTCGGCAGGGAACAGGTAAAGGTGGATGCGGGAGTGTTCAAGTGCATAAAGATTGAGCCCAAACTGGTCGGGGAGGGCAGGGGCTTTACTAAAAAAGATAAGATGCATCTCTGGCTGACCGACGATCAATACCATATGCTTGTTAAAGGAAAATCCAAGGTCGCCATGGGCTGGGTCAGCGCGGAGCTCCTTTTTTATGAGCGTGAATAATATTCACCGGATACGTATACATTCTACACCAGCAGATACTTATGCCTGAATTTCTTGTATCTATCGACAGGACACTGTTTCTTTTTTTTAATCGCACTATTTCAAATCCTGTTTTTGATTCATTCTTTGTCTTTATTACCCAGAGAGACAGCTGGATCATTCCCCTGGCAGCGGCGGCGATCATTTTTATTATCAGGGAAAAGAGGCGGGCGCTTGTTGTTATGGGCCTGGTTATTATTGCTGTGGCTATTTCCGACCCCTTGTGCGTGAGGATTATAAAACCGCTCGTCCACCGCCTGCGCCCCTGCCACCCTTCCTATTTTATTGACGGACAACACCTGTTTTTAGCCGGAGGGCATTTTTTATTCGGATATAAAAAGTCGTTATCCTTTCCTTCCGCTCATGCAATGAACTGGTTCGCCGCTGCAACGGTTTTGGCTTTCTGTTTTCCGAAAGCGGTAAAATGGATTTTTGTTTTGCCTTTTTTAGTTGCATTATCGCGGGTGTATGTCGGCGTTCATTATCCTTTTGACGCAGCGGGCGGGGCTGTTTTGGGAGCAGTAATCGGCGTGGCAGTGTATTATGGGTATCTATTTGCGAGGCGCAGGTTTGCGCGTAAGGCGGAATTAAATACCAGGCCGGCAGGTCCGGATAAGAACCTGAACTGTTTTGTATGAAAAAAAATAAACGACTCAGCAAACGGCAGAAAATTCTCGTTTTTTTAAAAACCAACACCGGTTTCAAGGTGATTGTTTTTTTCGCTCTGATGATTCTTTTAAGCTCCGTGGTTGTTTACCTTATTGAAAAAAGAGTTAACAAGGGATTCCTTTCGCTTTTTGACAGTTTTTACTGGACGATTGTTACTGTGGCGACTGTCGGGTATGGGGATAAATTCCCCATCACGTTCTGGGGAAAAGTCTCCGCAATTATTACGATTTTTGTCGGTATCGGCGTTATGGGGACCGTAACCGGCCGTATTGCATCCTTTCTAATGGAGAGACAGATGAAAGAAGAAAAAGGGTTGTTGGATTACAGCGGTATGAAGGGACATTTCATTATCTGCGGGTGGAAGCGGGAGATGAACCGGGTGTTACACGAGATTTTAAAGGCCAATCCCGAGTTAAGTTCCCTTGAAATTGTTCTTTTAAACCGGGCGACCCAGGACGATTTCAACGCCCTGCGAAGCGACCCCGATCTGAAAGGGATAAAATTTGTGTCCGGCGATTTTGTCGAAGAGATCGATTTGTTGCGGGCTGGTATCAAGGGTGCGTCTCGGGTGCTTATTCTGGCCGATTATCTGACCAAGGGTGATTTGCAGCAGATCGACTCCCAGACGGTGATGTCGGTCATGACCATAAAGAATTTCAATAAAAAAGCGTATGTGTGTGCGGAGCTTCTGGATACGAAATTTGAAAAATACCTGCGGCTCTCTCATTGTGACGAAATTCTTCTTTCGAGGGATTTTTCACGCTCGATCCTGGCGTCGGCCTCTTCCGGAACCGGACTTTCTCATGTTGTTAAGTCGCTTCTTTCCGGCGAGGACGGGTCAGTAATTTCAACAGAATCGTATCCGGATACGTTTATCGGAAAAACATTTCAGGAGCTTCGGAACTATTTCTATACAAAACAGAATGCACAGCTCATCGGCATGCTTGAAAATACCGGCAATATCCTGGACCGGAAACGGGAGGCTCTGAAAGAGGCCCAGATGAATCCCGACATATCCAAGCTGATACCCGAACTTCGTCAGGTGAAGGTACTCGTGGCAAACAATCCCATCATCAACCCGCCGAGGGATTATGTCATCAATAAATATTCGCGGGGAATTATTATACGCAGTTCGACCGTTCCATTACCAAAGGAAAACGTTGTATGAAACCGGCAGCAGATTTTGAGCAGACCATCGAGTGTCTTAAACAAATAAGCCTGTTCAAGGAGATGACCCAGGACCGGTCAGCCCTGGAGCAGATTGCAAAACTGTTCGCCACGGTTTTTTTCAACAAAGGCGAACTGGTTATCGAGGAGCGACAGTCCGGTGATTCGATGTATATAATAAAGTCGGGAACGGTCGAGGTGATTAAAAAAACAAAACAGGGTGAACCCTATGTTGTTGTCGACCTCACCGCTGATAAGCACAGTTTTTTCGGTGAACTGGCCCTGCTTGATCCGGACGAGCGGTCCGCAACAGTACGGTGCAAAACAGATTGCGAGTTTTATACATTGCAGAGAGACGAATTCATCAAATACGGCAATGAAAACCCCTTATACGGCCTGCTTATAACACGCGAGATCTCGAAAATACTCTGCAAACGCCTGCGCAGGTCGAATGTGGATATTATTACTTTGTTTGATGCTTTGGTGGAAGAGGTGGAGAAGTCGGGGGGGATACAGTAAAATCATTGCGCAATCATATAGCTACCTTTTTAATTGAATTATCCGGGGATGCATAAAAATAAAAGAATAATATGGAAAGGGAAAATCTATTTTATAATCAATGAAATTTTATTGTATACAGAAGAGCCAATGATCAATGCCAGCTCCACAAACAATTAAAAATCTTATCACCCGTTTCACCGAGAACCGTAAATCTTACTCTGCATCTACCTACAATGAAGCACAACTCCGCCAGGAATTTCTCAATCCTTTTTTTGAAGCACTTGGCTGGGATGTATCAAATACACAAGGTTTCGCCGAGGCCTACAAAGAAGTAATCCATGAGGACGCGATAAAAATCGGCACGGCTACTAAAGCTCCCGATTATTCTTTTCGCGCAGGGGGCGCGCGTAAATTTTTTGTTGAAGCTAAAAAACCATTTGTGAATATTAAAGATGAAATAGATCCCGCGTTTCAGCTCAGACGTTACGCGTGGTCGGCAAAACTGCCGCTTTCGATACTTACGGATTTTGAAGAATTTGCTGTTTATGATTGCAGAATAAAACCAATTAAAACCGATAAAGCCAGCGTCGGGAGAATTCTCTTTATACGATATCACGAGTATGAAACGCGCTGGGACGAGATTGCTTCCATATTTTCTAAAGATGCGATTTTTAAAGGATCGTTTGATCGATTTGTGGAGGCAAATAGGGCGAAAAAAGGTACTTCCGAAGTGGATCATGCATTTCTCTCGGAAATAGAGAATTGGCGTGACCTGCTTGCACGCAATATCGCACTTCGGAACGAAACACTCTCCACCCGTGAGCTCAATTTTTCGGTGCAGCGTACCATTGACCGTCTTATTTTCCTGCGAATCTGCGAAGATCGCGGTATCGAGGATTACGGAAGGTTGCAGGCGCATTTGAATGGAGAAAATGTCTACAAACGGCTTTGCGTTCTTTTCCGCGAAGCTGATGAACGCTATAACTCCGGTCTTTTTCATTTCCGGGACGAAAAAGAACGCAATGAAACGCCCGACAGCATTACGCTTAAGCTTGATATTGACGATAAGATTATAAAGCAAATAATCCAGAACCTTTACTATCCCGACAGCCCGTATGAGTTCTCGGTATTACCGGCAGATATCCTGGGTCAGGTGTATGAGCAATTTCTTGGAAAAGTCATCCGTCTTACTGCCGGACATCAGGCAAAAGTAGAAGACAAACCGGAAGTAAAAAAGGCCGGAGGCGTTTTTTATACGCCGACCTACATCGTAGACTATATTGTAAAAAATACGGTCGGGAACCTTCTGGAAGATAAAACGCCAAAGCAGGCTGCCGGGCTTCGGATTCTCGATCCGGCCTGCGGTTCAGGATCGTTTCTGATCGGAGCATATCAGTATATTTTAGATTGGCATCTCGACTGGTATATTAAAAACAACCCGGAAAAGTGGTTAAGTGGAAAAAGTCCGACTATCTATAAAGCGCGTGCCGGTGAATTCCGCCTTACCACACCCGAACGGAAAAAAATACTCCTGAATACTATTTACGGCGTTGATATCGACACGCAGGCTGTTGAGGTCACCAAACTTTCTTTGTTACTTAAAGTACTTGAAGGCGAAAACGAACAGACTATTGCTCAACAATTAAAACTTTTCCACGAACGGGCGCTGCCTGATCTTGGGAAAAATATCAAGTGCGGGAATTCGCTTATCGGAAACGATTATTATCATTTCCAGGGTGTGCAGGAAGCGTTACCAATCTATGATGAAGAAGAAGATGAACGGGAAAGAATAAATGCGTTTGATTGGGCAGGCTTTGGTGGTTTTGCGGAGATAATGAGAGACGGAGGATTTGATGCGGTGATTGGAAATCCGCCGTATAGCTATATGATTCGTGAAAATGAACGCGTGTATTATGCCAGTAAATATAAGAATCAAGATTATCAAAAGGATCTCTACCTGTTTTTCCTTGAACGATATGGTGAACTGATAAAGCAGAACGGTCTGCTTGGTGTTATCGTATCAAACACGTGGCTGCAATCCGTGACCTATAAAAATATCCGTCGGTTTTTGATGAAAGAATACCGCTGGCTGAAGATTCTGCATTTGCCGGAAAAGGTATTTAAAGCGGTCGTTGACACGCATGTGCTGATATTTGAGAGAAAAAGCGGTTTTATTCCGGGAAATGAAAAAATTCAGATTGATATCAAAAAAAAAGACGGAATCAGACCCTATCACCAGCTTAAAATAAAAGATCTGCCGAGGAACGGTGATTGCATCAATATCATTGCTACGACAGCAGTGCAAAATCTTTATCATAAAATTATCGAATCATCCCGACCGCTGTTAGATTTTTGCGCGGTGTATAATGGCATTAAACCTTTCGAAAAAGGCAAGGGGTATCCGCCGCAGACTGAAGAAACGATGCGGAACCAGCCGTATGTCAAAGAAGGAGCAAGGCCGGGTAAAAAATGGTCGCCCTTACTTCGCGGAAGCCTTATCAATCGATACACAAATTTGTGGGATAACAACTATTGGATTTTATATGGTACGTGGCTTGCCGCGCCACGTGAAAAAGCCATTTTTGAGGCTCCTGATAAAATAGTCGTTAGACAAACAGGGGATAGCATTATCGCGGTTATCGTAGACGGTTCATTTTACGAGAGAAACAACTTGCATATTATCCTGCCGGCGAACACATCATACGACGTACGATATATCCTGGCATTATTGAATTCACGGCTTATGGATTTTTGTTATGCTACCATAAATCCCGAGAAAGGCGAAGCATTGGCAGAAGTAAAAAAACTGCATGTTGAACAGCTTCCCATTCATCCCATAAACTTTGATTTGCGCTCAGAAAAAAAACTGTATGATAAAATAGTCTTTCTCGTTTCTTCTCTTCTGGTTCTCAATAAAAAAATCAAAAACGCTTCCGGTCAATTGAAAATTATTCTACAGCGTGAGATTGATTCAGCTGACCGCTGTATCGACCAACTGGTTTATGAATTATACGGATTAACCGAGGAAGAGATTTTAATAGTAGAAGGTATTCAGAACAAGAACGGTTGAATTTTGCGAAAATGTATATAAAAAATATTGCGACTATAAATTCAAAATTGAAACAGCTACCAGCGAGACTACTTTGAACCTAAAAACCTTCTTCAAAAACAAAATCGTCATAATCCTTCTCATAATAACCGGATTATTTGCAGCATTACTCTATCCCGCATTTCTCGTTTCCCGGTCATTATTCAACGGTTACTTTGAAAAATGGGGCGGGCGGCTGGTTGAGTTTGAGAAACGGGGGCTGCTTTCCCGGGAATTCGGCGCTGCATGGCAGGACGTACTTGCCGAGCATGCCATGGATAAAGAGGTTGAGGGCATTATCCGGGATAGTGCGAAAGGGTCGGACACTATTCTGATTGTGGACGGGATTTCGGTGAAGGATTATCCATCGTTGAGCATTATCGCCAGGTTGAACGAAGTCCGGTCATACTCCAACACCATTGATATTATTGACAGAAAGGACCGTTTGCTGGCGCGGATACGGACAAATCATACCAGAGCTAAAATAAAGGAGTTTCCGCCTGTTCTCATCAAAGCGCTTATCGCTGCGGAGGACGAACGGTTTTATGAGAACAAGCTCGGTTTTGAGTTTGACAGTTTTGTCCGGGCTTTTATTCAGGCTTTGATACGATCGGCCGTTTCTTTTTCAAAAGTCTCGCCGCGCGGCACCTCGACGATAACGCAGCAGGTTGCCAAGCTTCTGATCTCCCGGCTTGATGAGGCGGGTCTGCGCCATGTGAGCAGGTCGGTCGACAGGAAATCACGGGAGCTTCGTATTTCGTCCGCGTTGCGGAAGATGTATACTCCAGACGAGATTCTCGAGGTGTATCTGAACCATTGCATAGCAAGCGATTACGGTCTTATCGGGGTACGGGACATTGCGCGCGGCTTTTTTAAAAAGGAGCTTAACCAGCTTTCTGACGCAGAATGCGTGTATATCGCCCGCATGGTAAAATGGGGAAGGAATATTCATTCGAAGATTGCGCGGCAAAGCCGCATAGATATGCCGCGGATGGGTGCGGCGCTCAAGTGGCCGAAGCAGCGTCAGCAGGCGGTGCTTGCAGCCATCGATACGCTTCGTTTTACAAAATTTGACCAGATACAGACTGAGTCGGGCCATCTGGTGGATCTGGCAAATGAGTTCTGGCTCTATTATTTGTACAAGGATAAGAAGGCGGAGATGGGTTATGGCAGTGACATGGATCTCATAAACCCGAACTCGCTCATCCGTAGAAAAGGCAACCTCTGCATAAAGCTGACGCTCGATCTCCCCCTGCAGAGGCACCTTGAGCAGCTTGTCAGTTCGCGGGGATTTGGCCCGGATACCGTTATCCGCACCGATGTAAGGATCGGGAGCAGCGGCGAAGATATACACAGGCAGGGGAAACCCAGGGATACCCTCCGGCTCATTTCCGTTATTGACACGGCAGCCGGGTTTTCGGAGGCGGGTTCAGACTATTCTACAACGCTGCGGTGCGGTGATACCCTTATAGCAAATATCCGCTACCAGAACAGGAAGGGCGGGGTGTGGCGCAGGAGCTGTTATTATTATACGCGAACCGCGATGAAGGTTGACGGGCAGTATTATGCCTATTGTATCATCGACTCCCGCACCGGAAAACTGCTTGCCTACTACTCGCGGGACAGGATTGGCTCGCGCCTTGCCGGGCTGCTGGGAAATCCCATACCCAACGGCTCGTCCACGGCCAAACCCATACTGAATGCGCTGAATTTCGATCTGGGCGTATTTCCCGCGTATGCAAAGTTTAACGACAGTCTGGAAGTAGTTGCTGATGTGCCGTGGAAGCGGAGCGTGGTGCGCAAGAACGACAGACCCTACGAAGTGGTTTTCGCTCACAGCGCAGTAAAAGGCAGGGGATATCAGATGCATAATCATGATTATGTTTTTGAGGGGTGTAACTATATCTTTGATCTTCTTGCCACGTCGAACAATATTTTCGGGGTTGAAGCGATATACCGGCTCAATAAAAAACTCTTTGGCGTCGGGGGCTCGATACAGCAGGACGCCTTCCCTTTTGTCCAATTTTTCTACCGGATAAATGCGTTAGAGCGGATACAGAAGAAGCTGAAGCTTAAAAGTGTGACGGGCGTGCGCATCTATAAGGAGCTTGCACGGATTGTCGGCATTAATGTCGATACCATGACGGCGTACGGGAGAAGGATCGCGGTTTCCGACAGTCTCTATTCCGTGGCGCTGGGCACACTCGAAATGACGCTCTATCAGCAGGCGCACCTGTTCAACATGCTGTATAACAACGATCTGATCGAGGATCCCGACAAACACCCCAGCCTGTTCCTGGACAGTATCAATATCAACGGCACCGGCATTTCCCTTCGGGATTGCGATACGGTAAAAAGATACCATCCTTTTGCCGACGTCAACAACATCCGGCCAACCTGGCTGGGCATGCATAAAAGGCTGGTGGCCAATCTTGCGGATGGCCTGTCAGGGTATGATATACCGTATCCGGTCGATTCAACCGCAGCCTTTTTAACGGACAGCGCGTATGATTTTAACGCCCTGCTGGTTGAAGAGCCGCTGTCCAATTTCGCAAAAAGCGGAACCACCGACGATATTCTGCGGCCTTTTAATGCCGATGCTGCGAGCAACCGGCGTACCAATTACGGGCTGTGGAATGCGGTCATACGCATTGACCTGTCAAAGCTAAGCGACCGCACGGAGCCTGATGAGCGGGACATCACCATTGCCTGTATCGGCGAGTGCAATGTTCCCTATACCGGAGTCCGTGACGGAAAAACCCTCCACAAATATGTTTCGAACGAACTGCTCAAACGCGCGGGAATCAAATCGCCGAGAGGGTTCTTTTACCTTTATGAAAATTATATCAAAAGAACAACCCCCGATTCCGCAGAAACCTGCGAAAAGCCCGTCAAAGAGGATGATGCAAAAGAAGAGAAAAGGAAAAAAAGACGCTTCTGGGATTGAAACCAGATCCCGTTTTCAGTATCACCTGATCAACAGCATTCTGTGCGATAGGGTGTGTCCGTTTGTCCGGAGTTTATACATATAGACGCCTCCGGTTACCGGTTTGCCGAAACGGTCGTTTCCATCCCAGGTAATTTCATACCGGTTTGCCTGCTGAAATTCTTGTACCAGCGTTACGATTTCCCTGCCGGAAAAGGAGAATATTTTGTAACTATTCAGGTTCTTTGACATCTATATCTTGTGGACTTATTTAGTCCGAGCACAACAGGTTGACAAGTGGCACTAGACAAGCGCTAGTCCCATAGTATAATTTCATAAGGCGAT